>VOFG01003646.1_pt1 | contig 262728 bp, 300 predicted proteins | sample 5384171 | NCBI WGS metagenome assembly VOFG01 (sample SAMN12384726, study PRJNA508395) | human gut metagenome | isolation source: healthy gut F | host: Homo sapiens | reverse complement strand
ACGCTATCACCTGAGACGAGATGGGTCGTATCGCTATTGATGGCGGCGTAGTGGTCACGCGCAGCAGGTTATACTCCCCCCGCCGCGGTAACGCTGTCCGACGAAACCCATTCAACCGTGTTGTCGAGAGCGCTCGCCGTGAGTTTGATCTTCTTGCCGACAAGCGCATCCGTAAGAGTCAGGCTGCCATCGGTCGTATCGATGCCGTCGGTGAGCTCGGTCCAATCGGCATCGCCCTCGCCCTTGGCATACCACGCCATGGTGAGGTCGGCATCGTCGGGCACGTCCTTCGTCGAGCCCGACCAGCTGCCTGGAACCTGCACGCTCGGCGTGATGTTTGAACCCACGCTCAGCGTAACGTTCTTTTCGGCAAGCTCGATGCCCGCCAGCTTGTATTGGCCCTTAAGCGTTACGGGACCAAGCGGAGCAATACACTGCGTGCCGCTGTACGAGCTCTTCTTCTGCGTGCTGAAAACGGTATTTTCGCTCGTCACCTTCACGCGCAGATACTTGCCGGCATAGGCAGCGTCAACGGTATAGGTAGCCTCAGTAGCACCGGGGATATCGGTGTAAGCGGAGTCGTAGCTCGAGCTGCTATTTGCATACTGCCACTGGTAGGTCACATTATCGGTGCGGTCGATATAGTGATAGTTGGAGCCGTCCTTTTGCGCACCTTGGTCTTGAGCGTATCGCCCACATGCACGCCGCTGGTGGCAGGAGTGCCCCTCAAACTGCACGTCGTAAAGCTCAACTTGGCCAGCGACGGAAACGGGACCCGCCGCATAGTAGGGCTTCTGCTCGCCATAGCCGCCGTTGGCCTTGGCCACGACGTACCAGCCCTTAAGGGCGGCGGTCACCGTCAGGGTGTTACCGGTCTCACCCTCGATAGGCGTGTTGCACGAGCTGGCGGTATTCGACTTGCCCTTGTACCACTGCCACGTGACATGCGAGTCGGAGGTAACGTCGGTGGAGCCCGCCTTGGCGGTCGCCGTAATCGTGGAACCAACTCGACTTTGCCCGAAGTCGGGCTCATAGTCACGCTCGAGACATTAATTGAACCAGCAGCAGCGACGAGAGCGCCCGTCGAGTTGGTCATGCTCGAAGAGCCGATCTTCGAAGACACCTTGCACTTGAGGTACTTGCCGCCCAAAGCATCGGTTAGCTCGAGGGTCTCCCCCGTGGCACCCGCAATGTCGGTATACTTGCCACTCTTGGTGCCAGAGCACTGCCACTGATAGTTGAGCTTGCTCGCGTCGACGAATGCGCCGTACGCGCCGCCCTTCTCCTTGGCGCGGGCCTTAGCGGTATCCCCCACCGCAAAGACACTCGTGTTGTCCTTGGTGTTGATGATGGACACGGCCGAAATCTCGACCGCACCGGCCTGTTTGACCTTGCTGGAAGTGGTCTTGCTCACCGTGTTGACGCCGGCAGTGGCCTCGACCTTAATGTACTTGCTCCTCGAGGTCATCGGTTTACCGTAAAGGGAAGCGCCCGTAGCGCCCCTCGATCTTGGTGAAGCCCGAGGACTGCGAGGTGGATGCGGACCACGTGTAGGTAACCTTGGCGTCGGAGCCCGGGGGCTCGACCAATCCTTGTACGGAGTCGCCGTAAGGGTATCGCCTATGCTCGGCGTGTCGCTACTGGAGCTTGACGCTGCTGTTTCCATCTGCCCGGCGCCCAACACGGGACCGGGGATGAAGGGCATTGATGCCCGAGCCATCAGAGACGGACGGACCGTAGTAGTCCTTACCTGTCCGCGGTCACCTTGCAGATGAAGTATTTGCCTTCCATCGCGGCGGTGACGGTGAGCGACTGCTCGTGGCCTACGACCTCGGTGTAGTCGGCGACATTGCTGCTGTGCCTGGTCGGGCCGGCGAGCCAGGTGTAAGTCCAGGTGCCGGGGTTGGAGACGGAGTGGAAGAACCGTAGAGGTTGTCCTCGTCCTCGTCGTACATGTTTGCCCAAAGCTTCTTGTGTCAGCCTTGAGCGGACCCGACGTCGTGGAATACGAGTAATTCTCATCCTTGGTGTCCTGGATGCAGACCCTGGCCTTACTGGAAAGCGTCGTGGCAGAAGTGGCAGCGGCCTTCGGCTCACCCTGCTCCGAAGCGGCAGCAGGCATCGCGGCGGAATTGTCGGACTCAGCCGCATCGTCTGCGGCGTCATCGCCGTTCACGGCGCCCGAAACCGCGCCCTGATCGGCCGCAGCGTCACTGGTACCCGTGCCGTCCTCCACGGCAGCACCGTTCGCACCGGTATCGGCGGCAGCGGTGCCTTCGTCAGCCGACGTGCCCTCGCCGCCCGTCGCGGCCTGGCTCACGGCCCGGCAATACCCTCGGCGCCCTCGGCCCAAAGTTGCGCCGGCGTGGTGCCAAAAGCCATGGCAAAAGCCAAGAATGCAACCAGACCGCGCTTGGCTACGCCGCGGGCAATCGCTCCATGACGACGCCACGAGGCGCGCTGACGCTCATCCTCAAACATATCCATTTGTCTCCTATTGTCTGAACTTGGGGCATTGCCCAGCGGCCGCCCCACGTCATCGCACATATCGCGCTTGAGTACCCCCATCGGGGTCCCCCCTCCTCCAGAGCCCAACGCGTACCGGCGGCATGCGCCGCGGCCGCGTGCAAGATGGGAGGCGATCCGACTTAACCTTACCGACCCGGGCGCATCGTCCGATCTGCGATGCGAACATCCCGGGCCAAGAGGAATTACGGTTACTGGTACAGCCGGGGATTTGCACCCCTGATTCTCCCAAACGCGCAGGAAAACCGCGCATTCGTGCGTCTCCACACCACCATCTAGGCCATCGATTATTACTGTCAGTATGGTAGCACGCAAAAGGGCCCCGCACACAGGCGAAGCCCAAGGTAAAAGCTATGGTTTGCGATAGGAAGAGCTGTCGTCGGACCTTGCAAGAACATCCCGTTTCAAAACTATGCCGGTTTACGGCGCTGAATCAGCACCTCGCAACCATACCTGCCATTTTCGAAAACCAACGACTCATCTACCTGCGGTTTTAAAAGCACGGATTCCGGCATGGTCGAGGTTCGGCACTCCAGCCCCGTAAACCGGCATAGTTTTGTTCGACCAGCCCACGCCGGCGCGACGCGAGGCAAAATAACCCGTTTCCCCGACCCCGAAAATCGTTAACGCTTGCCGCCGTGGCTGTTGCGCCAGATCTCGCGGCCCAGCATCAGCGCCAGCACCAGCGCGCTCACGTAGCCCATAAAGCCAATGACCGGGATACCAAACACAACCGGCTCGATGCGCGCGTAGTACACCACCGACGAGCCGATAAACAGACCGGCGATCACAATTGCCATCGACATGCGGTCGATAATTCCACCCAGCTGCCGCAGCGCCTTATCGCTGCTCATGATCTGCGTGTTCACCTTAAGCTGGCCGCGCGTGAGCATGCGCGACGCCAAGCCCAGATACTCGGCCGCCTCGAGCGAGCCTTTTGCCGCGCGATAGCTGCTCGCGGCAAGATCGCGCCCCATTTCGCGGACGCGCGCATAGGTGCTCTTCTCGTTTTTGATGTGCGTCTGGATGATCTGGATCATGTTGACGTTGGGCATGTACTCGGTCAGCAGGCCCTCGAGCGTCACCATGCCGCGCGCGAACATCGTCACCACGCTCGGCAGCTCAACATCGTTTTTGCGCGCCAGGTTTAGCAGCGAGGTCAAAAACTCGCCGATATCCAGGTCTTTAAGGTCGAGGCCCGCAAAGTCAGCAACGATAAAGTCCAGATCGGACAAAAAGGCCGAATGGTCGAGCTCGGCCGAGTCGCCGCGCGTCACGGCAAAGCGCATAAGCGAATCCTTGAGCTTGGGCACGTCGCCCTCGGCCACGGCGAAAATCATGTCCTTGACGATACCGCGGTCGTGACTCGACATGCGCCCGACCATGCCCAGGTCGATAAAGTAGACGATGCCGTCCTTGAGAATGATGTTTCCCGCATGCGGGTCGGCATGGAAAAAAGCCGTCGTCGAGCACCTGCGTCGAATAGTCCTCGACAATCGCCGAGCCGATCTTTTCCAGGTCATAGCCCTCGGCCACCAGGCGCTCGGGATCGGCAATCGAGATGCCGTCAATGTAGTCCATGACCACGACGTGCTCGGTGCAAAGGTCCAGGTAGGATTTGGGACACGACACGCCATGGACGCTCTTATGGAAGTCATAGAAATCGTTGAGGTTTTTGGCCTCGGCCAAAAAGTTGGTCTCCTCGCGAAACGAGGTCCACAGCTCTTCGACCACGCCATGCAGGTCCACAAACTGGTCGGTGTTGACGAACTTGGAAACGATGCGCACCACCGAGCGGATGATGTCGATGTCCTGAGCCATGACCTGCTGCGCGCCGGGGCGCTGCACCTTAACGGCCACGTCCTCGCCGGTCACCAGGCGGGCACGGTGTACCTGCGCGAGCGACGCGCTACCGAGCGGGTTGGGGTCGATCGCGTCGAACATCTGCCCCAAGCGCTGGCCGTACTCCTCTTCCAGACAGCGGAGCACCACCTCATACGGCACCGGCTCTACGTCGGAGCGCAGGCGACGCAGCTCGTCGCAAAACCGCTGCGGCAGAATCTCGGACCGGTTGGCCAGAATCTGCCCCATCTTGACGAACATGGGGCCGAGCTCCTCGAGCAGGCGGCGCAAGCGAACCGGCGTGAGGTTATCCCACACACGGTACTTTTTGATCAGGCGAACGATCTGCCCAATGCGCTCACGACGACCCGCCGGCGTGAGCTGGTATTCCTCGTCCGGCGCCATCGCGTCGGGCTCTTCGGGCACCATATCGACAGCGCGCGGCTTTTTGCGAGCGCCCGAGACGGCGGCATCGACCTCATCGACAACCGCCGTCTCGTCACCCAAGGGATCTTGATTGTTGTAATCGGTGGTGGAATCTGCCATCTGCGCTGCTACTCGGCCTCTTCGGTATCCTTCGCATCGTCGGGCTCAACGGACTCGACGGGCACCGAGGTCACGTTGTCCTCGACCGAATCGACGATGTCGCGCACATGGGCCAGGAAGGCCGTGCGCTCAGGGGCGGTCATAACGCGGACGCGGGCAAGGATGAGCTCGTCGAGCACGCGCTGTGCCGCGGTCTCGCCCTGTATGCCCAAGCGCTCGGTCAGATCGGAGATGGTGCCGCCGGCCTGCTCGAACATGTCGGACACGCTGCGGGCGATATCGGGGGTGCCGGCGTCCTTGCGCACCTGCTCGCCCTTGGTACCGAGGTCGTCGAGGACCTTCTTGCCGCCCTCGACGGCAACGGCGGCGGCGCCGAAGCCCACGTTGATGGCACCGTTAACAAGTTGATCGAGTTTCATAACCATGGTTGGCTCCAATCATGAACAACTGCATTGGCCTTCTTGTACCCAAGATTGAGCGAACGACACAAAAGCGTTTTACCGCCAAGATAGAAATCGAGCGGGGCAAAGCCTTCGACGGCGTTTGCCCCGCTCGCTCGTTGCAAGGTCGTCTTTACCTTACGTTATCGTTCATCGCAAAGAGAATTCTTCATGGCGCAGCTCGTGGTGAAGAGCACCTGCCCAGCAGGGCGTCGGTCTCCACGCGCACAAGCTCGGCAAAGGCCTCGTTGGCGCGCGCGAGCTCGGAAGGCACTTCGGCCTCGGGCAGAGCGGCTACGGCAGCGTCGACGTCATGGATCTGCTTGTGACCCATGCCACCGACCTTCTCCTGATAGTCCTCCACAGCGCGGCCGCACTCATGGAAACGGACATCGGCCAGGGGCGCCAATCAGGCGATTCGCCCAATAGAAGTTCTCGGATGTCACGCGAGCCTGCGTGTCGGCATAGTACTCGGGCATGGTCTCGACGTTGGCGTACAGCGGAACCAGCGCGTTAAACGAGTTGGAGCCAAACGCCATCCACTGCACGGCGCGATAGGCCGGCTGCGCATAGGGGCGCAGCTGCAGCACGGCGAGCTGGCTGTTGCGGTTGATGCCGATGGGGCGATAGGCGCCGCGCGTGGCGGGCGTGCCCTTGCTGCCGTAGCAGTCGTACTCCGTACCCTGGTAGTGGCTCGAGAGTACGTACTTGATGTCCTCGATGGTCACCTTACGCTCGGGCACGCGGCTCCAGGGGATATCGTCGCTCTCGGGCGTGTAGTCGGCGTCGGGGCCATCCCACACGTCACTGGGGTTGAGGCAGCGCTGCATGTACCAGGCGCGCGGCGTGTTGTAGACGTGGTCGCTGTCGCTGTGCGAACCAAAGGCCTCGCGCGGGTTGAAAGACCGCGGCGGGACCGTCGCCCTCGACACCCAGCGTCAGGTCCAGATGCCACTCGGCCATCCAGGCGCGCAGGTCGGCGGAGCACATGTGGTCGGCTTGGGCGCCCTCGGCGTCATCCAGGTCAAAGCTGTCGATACCCAATTGGTTGGGCATGGTCACATAGGCGTCATCGGGCACACGCTTGGCAATCCAGTGATGGCCACCTATGGTCTCAAGCCACCAGATCTCGTCCACGTCGCTAAAGGCGATGCCGTTGTTCTCGTAGGTGCCGTAGCGCTCGAGCAGGTCGCCCAGGATACGAACGCCGTCGCGGGCGGACTTGGCGTACGGCAGCACCAGGGTAACCATGTCCTCCTCGCCCAGGCCACCGGGCTGCGCCGGAACGTATCCGTCCTCGCCCTCGTTGCCCTTGGCGGGCACGTAGTCCACAAGCGGGTCGGCACCGCGGACGCGCCTCGTTGGTGGTGAGCGTCTCGGTTGCGGACATGCCCACATTGAGCTCGTTGAAACCGGCCTCGGCCCAAATGCCATGACCCGGGACAACATCGGGGACGCTCGTGTAGCGCATGGGGTTATCGGGCAGCTCAACGGTCAGGTGACTCAGGACGCTCGTGTAGACGCGCGGCTGCTCGTCGGGATGCACTACGCGCATGCGCTTGGGCTCAAACACCCCGTTGGACGAGTCCTCGTTACGCGCGACAAGCGTCGACCCGTCGTAGCTCGCGTTCTTACCAACCAAAATCGTTGTGCACGGCATGCGCATCCTCCTTGAGCGAAGAAATCAAACGGCAACAGTGTATCGCTTCGACGCAAAAAGGGCGAAACCACGGCCTCGGCAGCCCCCGTGGTCAAAAAATGCCAAATATGAGTACTGTCACAAATTTAGTGGCAGCAAATTGCACTGTTCCGGGCGCCGGGAATCCTCACCTGTCTAAAAACTGAGTCTAGTAATTCCCCATACGTCCAATAAAATTGGCTCTTTAACGATATTACTTATCGCTAAAGAGCCAAAATGATCTCAAACATATGTGACTAACTTGGCAACAGTACTCATATTTGGCATTTTTTGACCACGGGGTATCTAACCAACCCCCTAAACAGCCTCCAAACGCCTATTTTACCGCGCGCTCAGCCGCCTCGATCACGTGCTTGGCGAGAATTGCTGTCGTCACGGCACCCACGCCACCCGGCACGGGGGTGATTGCGCCAACAACCGGCTCCGCGGCATCAAAATCGACGTCGCCGACCAGCTTGCCAGCGGCTTCGTCCCAATTAATGCCAACATCGATAATCGCCTGGTCCTCGCGGACCGCATCTGCGCCAATCGTGCGCGCGCGTCCAACGGCGGCAACCACAATGTCGGCAGCACAGCACTCGGCGGCAAGATCGCGCGTATGCGTATGGCACGTCGTCACGGTTGCGTTGCGCGCCGTAAGCATGGCGGCAACGGGGCGGCCAATTACCAGTGAGCGTCCGACCACGGCAACTTTGGCGCCGTCCAGCTCAACGCCGTAATGATCCAGCAAAGCAAGCACGGCTTCAGCTGTGCAGGGGGCAAAACCCTCGCCGCGCCCCGAAAGCGTGGTGAGCAGCGAAGCCGGCGTCATGGAGTCAACGTCCTTGGCGGGATCGAGCGCTGCGGCGACGGCGTTCTCGTCAAGGCCGGCGGGCAGCGGGCGAAACATCAGACAGCCATGAACAGCCGAGTCGGCATTGATGTCCTCGATGGCCGTCAACAGCTCGTCTTGCGAAACACCGGCAGGAAGCAACACGCGACGCGCCTCGATGCCAACCTTTTCGCAGCGTTTAAGGGCGCCGCGCTCGTAGGATAGGTCGTCCTCGCGTTCACCCACACGCACGATAGCAAGCGTCGGAACAACACCACGTTCGCGCAGCGCAGCGCAGCGGGCAGCGAGCTCCTCAGTCAAAGCGCGGGCGACGGGAGCACCCTTCAGTAGCTCAGCCATGGCTATCCCCTCTTTCTTGCAGCGTCGGAGGCGCGGCGCGCCAGCGCATCGGCGCGCGGCAACCATGTGTCGAGCAACTCATCACACGCCGTCTCGAGCTCCTCGGCGCGTGCACGATCCTTCATAGACGTGGTGTTCGCAAAGAGCGTCAAGCTCGCGCCCTGCATGGCGGCGCGGCAGAATACGGCGCCGCACGCCACATCGGACAGCAGCTGACGCGAACCCTTGTCGGCCATGTCCTCGAGCAGCGCCAGTGCGCGCCCGCAGGCATCCATAATGCGATACGGCGGCATAGCGGCCACATGCAGCGCATCCTGAATCGCAGCCGGTCGGGCCGGGTCCTCACGCGGAATACCGTACGCAGCGGACACCTGGCCGTACGCACGAACGTCCTCGGCGACCAGACCCACAAGCTCCTGCGCCAACTCGTCTGCCTGGGCAAACGCACGCGTCAGGTCATCCGCACGATCAGCAAGCGCGGGATTGGTCGCACCGTAGCGGGCAACCATTCCGCACAGCGAGGCGCCCAGCGCGCCCACAAAAGCGCTCGCGCTGCCACCACCGGGAACTGGCTCGCGCGCGGCCAGCGCCTCGGCAAAACCGCGACAGGTTTTATCCATCATCTCTTGGCTCATACGCACACGCACCTTCAAGTCATATATATCGGTCGGGCGGCCGACGCCGGCCGACCGCATCGATCATGTAATGGTGCTAAGTCTAGCCCATAAGTACGCGAGCGTCAGCGCACCTGGCCATCGCGGATTTCTATGACGAACGATAGGCGTCGGCACCGCAAACATGGGACACATGGCCCACCTTTCGAGACTTCCGGACGTCAAAAACTGAGGCATATCTATAAACAAGGAACCTGTTGGGGCAACGCCCACGCACGCGCGCCCCATTAAATCAACGGGCACCTCACCCCGGGAGGGCCGACAGCATCGGCCCTCCCCTCTTTGACCGCACATATTGCCACTTGTCGGCGCAATTCCAGCCCCCAGAATGGGACACATGGCCCACCCTAGCGAGCCGTCCACGCGTACAGTAAAGGCAGGTAATCCATGGACGATTACAGATCGAGGAGGACACGACCATGAAAAAGAAGGCCTTTGCGATTCTCACCCTCTGCATCAGTCTCTTTGCCGCGGTTGCCCTGGTGGGTTGCGGTGGCAGCGGCGGCGCTACCGGCAGTGGCGGTGGCGGCGGCGCAGAAAAAGCCAGCCGTGGATATGAGGACCGACTTCATTTGGTTTAAGGTCGAGGTCCCCGAGGGCGTCGAGATCACCGACGTCGCAGGCGACACCGCCGACAGGGCCCAGTTTAAGTTCACCGAGAGCGAGCACGCCAGCGACCGCTTCATCCCCGTCTTCGACTCTGACAAGAACGCCGACGAGCTGTTCGACTACGAGGCAAAGTGGAAGGCCAACTCCGGATGGACCGAGAGCGATCCCGTTAAGTACAACGGCAAGACCTGGCGCAGTGCCTACTTTACGCACTCGGGCGGCGTGACGACCGAGTACTTCACCGACGTTGACGGTGGCAGTGTGTATGTGCGCATCGACAACGTCGAGGAGCACAAGGACGCCGTCGAGACCATGATGAAGTCCCTGGAATTTGCCGATGACATCGCCGAGGCCAAGACCGAGGCCATGGACGTCAAGCTCGACGATATCGAGATCAAGCGTTAAGCGACTGGCGAGCGCAGCGGGAAACACGGGCGCAGTGCAAACAAGCGACGGTTCCCCAGCGCTTCGTACCCAGGGAGGGCCGGTAAACCGACCCTCCCTTTCTTATGCCGGTAGCCAACGAACGCGAGGATGCCGGACGCCGGAACCGCTCCAAATGTAGCAACGGTACGAAAACGACAAACACCCCAACACGTCCGCCCGCCGATTTATTGCGCCGCGCAGACAATTAAACCAGCATCTTTAAACATCTGAGCAGTATAGTGACCAAAACTATCGCATAACCGCACTCTACGAATGGAGAAGTTATGACCGAACACCACGCCATCAGCCGCCGAGCATTTACGTTGGGCCTTGGACTCGCGGCGTTGTCGCCACTTGCAAGCCTGCCCGAAACCGCGGCATTGGGCATTGGCCCACGAGCGGCATTTGCAGACGACGCTGCCACAGCGTCGGTCAGCCTCAACAATTTCGTCATTCGCCTTCGCCCCGCGGGCTATTTTCGTACCGCAAGCGTTAACGAAGACGGCAACGTCATCGGCAACGTCTGCCATCTGTTTAATGACGGCACGTCCAGCAAGCTCATCCTTGAGAACGTAACGACCAAGAATGACGATACAAACTGGTATGCTATCCGCACCTTGCTCAATTTCGAAGAGCATAAAAAGACGGGCTACAGCATTTGGTCGGTCGATGGCGACTCGGACAAAGATGGAAAGGTTATCCACGTATGGAGTGGCGAGCATGACGGCAAGGCCAGCCGCTCTTTTGCGTTCGACCGCCAGCTAAACGGAACCTACATCATCCGAGACCGCACGGTCGAGAAAAGAAACCGAGAAAAAAGACATTAAGTACCTGGCAATAGAATCGAACGGCGAAGACCAGGACAACAATAAGATCTGCCATAAGAGTAAGAGCAAGAGCATTCCGTGGGAGCTCGAACTTATCGGTTACGACATGAAAAAAGAACAATGCCACAGTTAGCAGCATCGACTGGACCACGTATAGCAGCTACGTCGATGGGCCATGTTGGATGAAATACGTCGAGGACAACAAGTTCCTCGACGAGCTGAGCATCCCGGGTACGCACGATTCGGGCACCTGCAGCGTGGACAACGACACTGAGCCCCAATCCTCGCAAGTAAAATGCCAGCAGGATTACATTCCCACGCAGTTGCTCGAAGGCATTCGCTATTTTGATATCCGGCTCGGAAAGGGCGACAACCCTGGCATCTGCCACGGGGATTTCTACCTATTCAAAAAAGACGGGGACTATCTGCATCTCTCCGATGTCATCGGGTACTTTAAAACGTTTTTGAGCGAAAACCCGAGAGAAGCGCTTATCATGCTCGCATCGCGCGGCAACGACGAGGCTACCGATGACAGTGTTACGACGGCTTTCGCCAAGGTTATGGGGCGATAATCCCGATCTGTTCTACACGTCGAGCCATGTCCCCACGCTGGGCGAGGTTCGCGGAAAGATCGTTCTGCTGCGTCGATTTAGGCTCGCCGGCAACAGTGTAAGCGGCCACACGTGGGGCCTCGACCTTACCGAATGGGATGACAAGATCAAGGTTCACTCCGACAGCGCCACTATGTGTCTCGTCCAAGACGCGCGGGGCTTTGAAGCCGCGGGGAAACAGGCGACAAAGAGCCCTATTGCACCAAGGTATACGCCCAGGACAAGTACAAACTCTCGAACCGACAAGCTCAGCTGGGTCGATAATGCGCTGAAGGAAACGACCGGGCGCACGCGCAACGAGGTAGATGTCGAGGACGATAACGGGGCCAAGGAGAAAGTCCTGGAGCGTTGCTGGTCTATCAACTACACCAGCTGCACGGGCTTGTCGCACGGAGGCAATCCTTTTACCTCGGCACGAGTAGTCAACGAGCATCTGTATAAGAGCCCGTACATCAATCCCAGCGGCATCGAGGATACAAAGTCAGATTACCTCAAGCACATTGGCATCATCGCATCCGACTTTGTTGATGCGGCGCTGGCCCGGAGCATCTATCAGCGCAATTACGATACGGAGCACAAGCAGACGGCTTCGTGCTACCTCCCAGCCCGCATGCACATGACATATGGCGACTCGCTGAGCGACGCCTCGCTCCAGGACGGCAAGACCGTTGGCGAGGGTCATTTCCGCCTCGTCGACAGCAGCAACGTACTCAACGTGGCGGCTTCGGGCCATGCGTTTGCCATCGAATATGTGGATGTCGACGCCTTGGGCAACGAGACCGTTACGGAGCTGCGGGGCTCCGTGCCCATCGATATCGATCCACGCGCGCTGACGCCCCATTTTGAGGGACTCGAAGGCCTTAAGGCCGGCGAAGACGTGCGCGCCAAGATTGCGGCATCACTCGAGGGCAAGCTCGAAACCGATGCCTGCACGGCCCAGCTCGAGTTTATGCACGGCGCGAACGGCGCTCCGGGCACAGCAATGGCCGAGGGCGAAACATTTGCCGCAGGAACGTACTGGGTGCGCGTGAACGGTCTCTTGGGCGACGCGGCGCAGAACTACACGCTCGCCAGCGACGGAGCCGCAAGCTTTACCGTAGCGGCCTCGGGCAGTGCAGGCGGCACCGGCAGCGGCACGGGTTCCAACGCAGACGGCGCTGATAAGAATGGTAAGGGCAACAAGGGCAAGGGCTCGGGCGGAAAACTCGCCGACACGGGCGACGGCTCTGGTATCGCCGCCGGGCTCGCCGCTGCCGCCGTGGCGACAACGGTTGCCGGCGCAGCAATGCTTGCCAATGACCGCGAAGACAACGAAGGTGCTAGCGAATAGGCAAGCCAGTCTTTTGGGCGCATCAACTCAATCGGGGCGCAGAATACCGTTCTGCGCCCCGATTTTTACCTTGACCCGAACGCCGCTATCGGCTACATCACCATGTTCAGCGCGTTCACAAATTCCTGGGCCTGGGAGCGGCTGCTCAGGCTAAAGACGCAAGCGGTCAACAGCCGATTGCGCAGAAAAACGTCGCGGCCTTTGATTCTATTGACGCCCGTAATGTCCTTAAGATAAACAATCTCGGTGTGCTTGCCACCAAAAGTACCCTTCTTGAGCGCCTCAATACGGTTGGGGTAGATCTTGACGTCTTTAAACCTACCGGAACCTTTGTCCTGGAATAGCAGCGTGTTGTTGTCCATACGCGTCACTCCCGCGGGGTTCGCTAAAACTGCCTCTATGGTCACATTTTAGTCACCGCAAGGCTCCCATGCGAAGGTGCCAGACAGAACAGCAATTCGTGTCCGCGCGAGGCTTTAAACTAAATGCGATAAAGATGCATTCCACAAGAGGAAAGTGGGGCGACAGTGATGGGCGAACTGGTAAACCGTGGAGAATCGGTAATCGTGCCAGAAGTTTTTTACAAGCAGGTTTCCTCGATTCTCAACGCCGCTCGCGACAAGGCCTATACCGCCGTTAACTTTGCGATGGTTGAGGCGTATTGGGAGATCGGCAAGAGCATTGTCGATGAGCAGGCCGGAGAGGAGCGCGCAGCATATGGAGAGGCATTGATTGCAGGCCTCTCCAGAAGGCTTACCGCGGATTTCGGAAGAGGCTTTGGCATCGCAAACCTTCGCAATATGCGTCAGTTCTTTCTTGCGTTTCCAATTCGCGACGCACTGCGTAGCGAATTGAGCTGGACTCATTACCGCAGGTTGATGCGCATTCCCGACCCCGAAGCTCGCACCTGGTACATGAACGAATGCGCCGATTCTCGTTGGAGCACGCGTCAGCTCGAGCGTCAAATCAACACCATGTTCCGCGAGCGCCTGCTTGCCAGCAAGGACAAGGAGGCCGTCACCCAGGAAATCCAAAAGAGCGCCCCGGCTCGTCGCCCCGAGGATATCATCCGCGATCCATATGTACTGGAGTTTTTAGGTTTCTCGGACGATACTGCGTTTCGCGAGAGCGATCTAGAGCAGGCGCTCATCACACATCTTCAGAAGTTCCTGCTGGAGCTTGGCCGTGGCTTCGCTTTCGAGGCGCGCCAAAAGCGTATCACCTTTGATGGGCGCCATTTCTATATTGACCTTGTGTTTTACAACTATCTGATGCGCTGCTTCGTGCTTATCGACCTTAAGACGGACGATCTTACGCACCAGGACTTGGGCCAGATGCAAATGTATGTGAACTACTACACGCGCGAGCTCATGAACGAAGGCGACAATCCGCCCATAGGCATCGTGCTCTGCGCGGACAAAAGCGATTCGATTGTCGAGTACACGCTGCCCGAAGACAACGACCAAGTGTTTGCCGCCAAATACCTGCCGTATCTTCCAAGTAAGGAAGAGCTGGCGCGCGAGCTGAGTGCCGAGTACCGCGCCATCAACGAAGCGACTAATGGCGAAGCGCAAGGGTAGCAGCACGTTGCGACCGAAGCCACCGCAGCCGTCGCAGGCGCACTCGCGGTTGCGACGCACGCTACGAAACAATACCGGTCATGGACGCCGGCAACGACATTCTAGCCGTGGCTGGCGAGCGTGACCTGACAGGCAAAGACGCGGCCTTCGTCTGATGTGGATCCATTGGCTGCCACAGAAAAGGGCCGGTTGCAGCCGGCCCTCAAGACACTTGCACCTGCGTTGCCCGCGCTTCCGAAGTGTAACTAACTGAGGAGCGGGTTCCGTGGCACAACCTGATCTTGCCCAGCGAGGCGGCCCTTTTGCAGCCGCTCCACTGTTTATTTTCATCTGGCACCCTCAAACAATCAGACGGCAGCCCGCACTCCTGAGAGCCGCCCCACACCCCCGGCCATCACGTTACGGCAACAACCGGCGCTACTCCCCTACTTCCCAAATAGCGCACCCAGCAGACCGCGGCGTTTGGGCTTTTCTTCTCGGTAGGAACCCTCGGCAACCGCTGCAACCTGGCGCGGTTGCTCGCCGCCTCCACGGCGCACGATCTGGTACAGGAAGGGCGATTTAACGTATTTGACCTCGATGGGCGTGGCGTGCACGGTGCTTTCGCTCGACAGCATCACGTTGGGATTGAGCGGCGCCACGATATGCGTTTCGCGCTTGTCGCTAAACACCACCGCGGCCGCACGACCCGTCTGGCCGTTTACGGCAATGCGCACCTGCTCGCCATCGCGGCCATCCGTCGCCGGACGATCGACAAAGTAGACCGGCACCATCACCAGGCCGTCCTCATGCTTGCGGGGCCTTGCGCGCCCAGGTGCGGATGCTCTTTTTATTGAGCCCCAGTACCGCCTCGGCGTCGTTGCCCGCAACGTCGAGCGCCAACTTATCAATGACCACCTGGTCCTTGGTAGACGCATCGACGGAGACAACGCGGAAGTCGCCTTCCTGCATGGCGGGATCGAACGGGCCGACCTTGGCAAAGTCCCACGGCTCCAAAATGCCCATGAGGCGAACGTCCAGGTAGTTTGCCCTGGGGTATGCCCAGTCGAGCACACCTCGTAGTACACCAGGGTTTCCTTGCTCAGGCCCTTGCCCGGGAAGCTCGCCATCATGCGCAGGTCCGCCAGCGCCATGGGGAAATAGAAGAGCATCATGTCGTTTTGGATCGCATCTTCCACGTTGTGCCCGGCAAAGGCTTCCGCATACTGGCGCACCAGCTGCAGTGCGTTGGCACGTGCCTGCTGCGGCGAGATTTCGCAGGGGAATACCCTGCCCAGGTACATACTCCGCACCAACGCCCAAGGTCAGGCGCTTGCTAAACGTCCCCGGCTTGAGCAGGTCGGCAATGCCGATCTTGTTGCCGCAGGACGGGCACTCAAACACACGCTGCGTTGACTCGCCCTCAAAGGACGCTCCGCAGAAGGGACAAGGAATGCTCACGTGCGTCGCTTCTTGGAACTCCTGCGCCGTGCCGCGGTCCTCCCACAGCAGATGTTCCAGGACCGACTGATTGCGCCAGTGCGAATTGAAGAAATACCAGTCCGGGTCCTCCGGGCGCTCGAGTTGCGACACATGCGTGAGCTTGAGCAGTCCATCCACTACCGTCAACGGCGTATGGCGAATGCCCAAAGCGCTCTTGGGCTCTCCGGCGTCCGCCTGCCACGGAATGACCGCACCGCAATAAGCGCACTCAAAGCTGCGCTTAGCCTGGTGCGAGTACATAGGGCCGCCGCAGTTTTGACATTTAATGGCAAACATCTCGTCCATGGAAACGTCCTCCTTTGCACAGGGGCTGTCGACATTAAGTATGTCGAGCAAACAGGCATGCCCATACCCATGTGGCCCAAAATGGACCACCCAGGCAGACGAGAAGGCTCGCTCGTTAGCGCCGGCAGACTATTGCTGCATTTTTCTGAGCATCGGTGCACGGCACCCCGCGCGAGCTACACTATCCCCTTAAACATGATTGTGAGGACGACCGCTATGCTATTTGTAAATCGGCTGGTACATACGCTTGTTCCCGGCAGCGAGGGCAAGCCGGTCGATGCATCTTGCCGCACCAACGCGGGTTTTGCCGCAAGCCTCATCTGCATTGGCCTCAACATCACCCTGTGCCTAGCCAAAGGGCATCGCGGGCCTGCTTGCCGGCTCCGTCTCCCTCATCGCCGACGCTTTCAACAACCTCTCCGATGCCTCGAGCAACATCGTGAGTCTGCTCGGGTTCCGCCTTGCCAGCCGCCCGGCAGACGAGGGCCACCCTTACGGCCACGGCCGCTACGAGTACCTGGCCGGTCTGTTTGTCGCCGTCCTGGTTTGCGCCGTCGGCATCAACCTGATTCTCGAGTCGGTCACCAAGATCATCAAGCCCTCGCCCACCGCCTACACGTTTATTTCCCTTGCGGCACTGGCTACGTCCATGCTCGTCAAGCTCTGGATGGCAGCGTTCAACCGCACGCTGGGCGATCGTATCGACTCGGAGACGCTCATCGCCACGGCGCAGGACTCCAAAAACGACGTCATCACCTCGGGCTCGGTCTTGGCGGCGGCGCTTATTTCGCAGACGACCGGCTTTGATCTCGATGGCTGGGCAGGCCTGGGTGGGGCATCTTCATCTGCATCGGCGGTCTGGGCCTGGTGCGCGACGCCATCAGCCCGTTGCTGGGGCAAGCGCCCGACCCCAAGCTCGTCCAGGCAATCCGCGACAAGATCATGTCCTATCCGCAGGTCTTGGGCACACACGACCTCATGGTGCACGACTACGGCCCCGGTCGTCAGTTTGCCAGCGCCCACGTGGAGATGCCCGGCGAGGGCGACGCGTTTGAGCACCACGAGATTCTGGACACCATCGAACACGACATCAAGCGTCAGATGGGCATCGGCATCACGCTGCACTGCGACCCCATCGCCACCACCGGCGACGACCTGCGCGGCTGGGTCAAGCGCGGCGTCATGCAGATCGATCCTGCGCTCTCCATCCACGACCTGCACGAGCACGACGGGTTCGTTTCGTTTGACCTGGTGCGTCCCGACGGCTTTGACATATCCGACGAGGAGCTGCTGGGGCTCGTCGCGCGCATCGTGCACGAGCGCCGACCCGATGCCTCATGCGTCGTCACGTTTGATTCGGGCTTTAGCTCGCCCGACCGTCCGGCCGAGCAACTGTAGCCTGCTTAACAGCTAGTTTCCCTGCGCGCCCGAGATGCCGTTTTGCAGCGCGTCCCAGGCATTGGTAGCCATATCGCCCAGATTCTGAGCAGTATCGCCGAGGTTTTTGGGCTGTATCGCCCAGCTCTTGTGCCTTATCTCCCAACTCCTGTGCCTTGTTGCTCAAATCCTCCAGCGTATTGGAGCTCGAGCTGTCGGTACCGCTTTGGCCGTCGGACGAGTTGCCCGAACTGTTCTTGTGCGTGAGTTGAATTTCGAGGTTGCCGTTGTCGTTATAGTAGGCAGAAGTAACGACCCAGTTGGCATCGACGACGGGCGTTGAGCCATCATCAGTCAGGACCACGGCATTCGAAAGATCGGCGCCGCGCGACTTGAGGACCTTCTTGGCGTTGGACCAGTACTGTCCCGGGATATCGCTCAGGTCGACGGCAGCAGACTGGGTGGTCTCGGCCTGCTCGGTCGTGGCATCGGTCGTGGCGCCCCGCTTGTTGAGCATGCCCGACACGATGGCGAACACGACCGACAAGGCAAAGAAGATCGCCAGCACAATCAGGATTTTCTTGATCACGCTCGACGGACGCGACGGTGCCTTCTCCTCGTCCTCACCATACTGCGGAATCGATTTGGGATACTCGCGATACGGCTGGCGCGACTCGTAGCGAGGCTGCGCCGTGCGAGGCAAATACGTCGTCTGCTGAGGCTGCGGAATGGGATTCTGCGGCAGGTTGTCATAGGAATTCGGCGTCGAGGCAGCATAAGAATCCTGCGGCGCGTAATCAAATGGATCCGGAGCTGCGTTGCCATAGGGGCCTTGCGAAGATGCAGCGTAAGAATCCTGCGCCGTGTCGCCATAGCCCATAACCCGTGTGGGTTCGGCAGAAGGCTGCGTCGCGGCGGGGTCGGTATAACCGGGGTTGGGAACAACGCGGGTCGCATCGGCGCTATCGCCAGCCTGCGCGGAACCGTAGCCGCCCATCACGGTTGTCTTGTCCTGATCCATGCAGCGATTCCTTTCCGTCGCGCGTGAGCCTCAAGTTATCCATGCATTCTACCCGCGCAAAAGCCTATGATGGGCAGAGTCCATCGGTATCTACAAGACATGCGCGGACCTAAGGATCAAAAAGCCCCGCCGGGCCTTGTGGGCACGGCGCGGCGGACAAGCAGCTATGGACAGCAGACTTAGAACAGGCCGGTGATGTTGCCGTCGTTGTCGACGTCGATGTTCTCGGCCGCAGGGACCTTGGGCAGGCCCGGCATGCTCAGAACACTGCCAGTCAGTGCGACCACAAAGTGGGCGCCGGCGGAAACCTTGAGCTCACGCACCGTGATGCGGAAGTTCTCGGGAGCGCCCAGGGCCTTGGCGTTGTCGCTAAAGCTGTACTGCGTCTTGGCGACGCACACCGGCAGGTTGCCAAAGCCGTTCTCGCGCAGCTCGGCGAGCTGACGCTTGGCAGCCGGCGTAAAGTCAACGCCGTCGGCGCGGTAGACCTTGGTGGCGACGGCCTCGAGGGGCATCAGCGACATCAGCGCCGTCCTCATAGGCAAACTTGAGCTCACTCGGCTGCTCAATCAGACGAATGACCTCATCGGCAAGCTCGAGCGCGCCCTCGCCGCCCTTGGCCCAGACCTCGGAAAGCTTAACGTTAACGCCGAGCTTCTGGCACTCGGACTCGATGAGCTCGAGTTCGGCCTCAGTGTCCGTCGGGAAGCGGTTGATGGCGACCACGCAGGGCAGACCATATACGTTCTGGATGTTGTCGACGTGACGCAGCAGGTTGGGCATGCCAGCCTTGAGTGCCTCGAGGTTCTCCTCGTTGAGATCGGCCTTGGCGACGCCACCGTTGTACTTCAACGCGCGAGCGGTGGCGACGACCACGACGGCGTTGGGACGAACGCCCGTCATGCGGCACTTGATGTCCAGGAATTCCTCGGCACCCAGGTCGGCACCAAAGCCCGCCTCGGTAATGGCGACATCGCCAAAACGCATAGCCATACGCGTGGCCATGATGGAGTTGCAGCCGTGGGCGATATTGGCGAAGGGACCGCCGTGGACAAACGCGGGCGTGCCCTCGAGCGTCTGCACCAGATTGGGCTTGAGCGCGTCCTTAAGCAACGCGGCCATGGCACCCTGGGCCTTGAGGTCGCGGGCACGGACGGGCTCGCCGGCAAAGCTATAGCCGACGACAATCTCACCCAAGCGTTCCTTGAGGTCGCTGATGCTCGTAGACAGGCACAGGATTGCCATGACCTCGGAGGCGACGGTGATATCGAAGCCGTCCTCGCGCGGCACGCCCTGGGCCTTACCGCCAATGCCGTCGATGACGTGGCGCAGCTGACGGTCGTTCATATCGACGACGCGCTTCCAAGTGATGCGCTTAACGTCAATACCGAGCTGATTGCCCTGCTGGATGTGGTTATCAAGCATGGCGGCCAGCAGGTTATTGGCGGCACCGATAGCGTGGAAGTCGCCGGTAAAGTGCAGGTTGATGTCCTCCATGGGGATGACCTGGGCCCAACCGCCGCCGGCGGCGCCGCCCTTTACGCCAAAGACGGGGCCGAGCGAAGGCTCGCGCAGGGCCACGGCACTCTTGACGCCGCGACGACGCAGGCCATCGGCCAGACCGATGGTCGTGGTGGTCTTGCCCTCGCCCGCAGGCGTGGGGTTGATGGCGGTCACGAGGACAAGCTTGGCCTGGTGATCAGTCGGCTCGTTGAGCAGTGAATAGTCGACCTTAGCCTTGTCGAAGCCGTACGGAATCAGGTGCTTAACGTCGACGCCGGCGTTCTTGGCCACCTCGGTAATAGGCAGTGGCGTGACAGAACGTGCGATTTCGATGTCAGTAGGCATGGGCGGTCCTTTCGTTACCGAATGAGAAAAGACCAATTCAGCATAGCACGGGCGCGCAATAGTAAAACGCCCATAACCGATGAACGGCGATATGTTTACCCGATGCCCAGCGATAGTCCAACAGCCCGCCAAAACAAAGCGCCCTAAATGGTAGGTTCAATCCCCAGGTGCTCAAAGGTGCGAAGGGTTGCCTGACGGCCCTGCGGCGTACGAATCATCAACCCGCACTGCAGCAAATAGGGCTCATAGACATCCTCGAGCGTGCCCGGGTCCTCGCCCACCGCGCTGGCAAGGGTCGTAAGTCCCACGGCACGACCGGAGAACGTCTTGGCAAGCGTCTCCAAGATACGAATATCCATCCAGTCCAGACCGAGCTCGTCGATCTCGAAGAACTCGAGCGCCTGACGGCAGATATCGAGCTCAATGGGACCGTTGCCGCGCACCTGTGCATAGTCGCGCACGCGCTTGAGCAGGCGGTTGGCAAGACGTGGCGTACCGCGCGAACGCGAGCCGATCTCGAGTGCACTGGGATGATCGATCGTCACGCCCAGGATAGTCGCCGAGCGCGTCACAATCTGCGCGAGCTCCTCGACCGTGTAGTAATCCAGGCGATATGAAATGCCAAAGCGGTCGCGCAACGGGCCTGTCAACATGCCTGAGCGGGTCGTTGCCGCTACCAGCGTAAATTTGGGGAATATCCAGGCGAATCGAGCGCGCCGCCGGACCCTTGCCAATCACGATATCGAGGGCAAAGTCCTCCATCGCGGGGTACAGGACCTCCTCGACCGAACGGTTGAGGCGGTGGATCTCGTCGATAAACAGCACATCACCCGGCTGCAAGTTAGTAAGGATGGCCGCCAGGTCGCCCGTGCGCGCGATGGCAGGGCCACTCGTGGTCTTGATCTGAGCGCCCAGCTCGTTGGCGATAACGGTGGCCAGCGTGGTCTTGCCCAGGCCCGGAGGACCCGAGAAAATCACGTGGTCGAGCGTCTCACCACGGCTCTGCGCCGCTTCGATCAACACGCGCAGGCTCTGCTTGATGTGCTCCTGGCCACAGTAATCGTCCAGGCGCTGGGGGCGCAAAGTGCGGTCGACATCGAGGTCCTCGGCCGTCAGCTCCGAGCCCACCATGCGCTCGCCGTGCGCCATGGATGCCGCCGGCGAGTTGCCGGGCGTCGCCCACAGGTCCTGAGAGTCATCGGCTTCCCACATCACGCATCCATTCCAAGTCGCTTAAGCGCCGCGCCGAGCAAATCCTCGACACGCATATTCTGCCCATCATACCCGCTCAGGGCAACATCGGTCTCCTGCGGGCTAAAGCCCATGGAAAGGGAGTGCCGCACGGGCATCGTCGATCGCCGAGGGAGCGGCAGCGGGCACGGGCATCGCAACCTGTCCGGGAATCACGTCGACCGGTACAAAGCCCTTATCCTTGGCAAAGGTGCTCTTGAGTTCCAGGATCAGGCGCTGAGCTGTCTTTTTGCCCACACCGGGTACCTTGGCCATGCCCTTGTCGTCCTCGGCCATCACCAGCGAATACAGCTGCCCCACGGTATAGGTGGAAAGCACGGCAAGCGCCAGGCGCGGGCCAACGCCCGAAACGGACACGAGCCGGTCGAACATCGTGCGCTCATCCTTTGAGGAAAAACCGAAAAGTGTCATGGCGTCCTCGCGCACCTGCATACGCGTGTAGAGACGGACCTCGCCGCCGGGCGTCGGCAACGTGGCCGCAGTGCTGCCCGAGATGCCGAGTTCAAAGCCAACGCCCGACACATCGACGACAGTAGAGCTCATCGTGGACTCGACAAGCGTTCCGTGGAGCTGGGAAATCATCAGTATCCGGTTCCTCTCTGTTGATAGAACTCGCCACCGGTGAGGGCGCGGGTGCGGCTGAGGTTTACGTGGCAGATGGCGCAGGCCAGGGCATCGGCGGCATGGTCGGGATGCGGGTCGTGGTCGAGCTGTGTTAGCGTGCGTACCATATAGGCGACCTGCCGCTTGTCCGCGGCGCCGGTGCCCACCACAGCCTGTTTGATCTGCATGGGCGTGTACTCGCCAATCTCGAGCGCGCATTCCGAAAGCGCTACGAGTGCAGCACCGCGGGCATGCGCCGTGGGGATGGCCGAACGAACGTTGGCGCCAAAGTAGATGCTCTCGACAGCAGCTGTGTCGGGTCGATAACGCTCGACGACATCCTTAAGGTCACGGGCGATATGCGACAGGCGCACCGCAAGCGGGCTGCCCGCGCTGGTCTCGATGCAACCGTAGGCACGGCAGCGAACCTCGCCACGCCGCTCCTCGATAATCCCCCAACCCGTATGAGCCAAACCAGGGTCGATACCCAAGATAACCAAGCCGACCTCCCCTCGCCACAAGCACAGCGCAAGACAAGGCCCCGCGCATCATTCACGAACGTCTGTTCTAGAATAACACAACGGGGCCAAGATGCTTAGTTGAAGTGTCGGGGCTGGAAGCGAATCCTATCCCATAGTTAGTTCTGCGAGAAAAAGGGGAACTGCCTCGGATCAACCGGCGGATGCGGCATCGGACCACCCTGGGGCCCACCCTGCGGGCCACCCTGGCCGCCCATCATCTTATCGATGGCGTCCTGAACCTCGCCCTCGAACTTTTTCATTCCCTCGTGTAAACGACGCTGACCGTCCTCAGAGCGCAGCTCCTCCATTTGCTCGGGCGAAATACCCAGTAGCTCGCCCAGCACGCCCATCATCTCGTTTCGCACGCGCTCGCTCGTATCCTCGTCAGCAAAACGGCGCACCTCGGCGCGCGCCAGCGAATCGACCGTCATACGCTCCTTGCCGTTAAGCCCCAGGTCGGACCACGCGAGCATATACGGCCAGGCACGCTCGACATACGAACGGGCCGAGACGATCGGCGCCATCGGCAACATGCGGCGGGCAGCCTCACCCTGTCGAACGAGCATCAGCAGCAGCGAGCAGGCCTCAGGCTTGCCAGCGGCCATCGGGATGTCGTCGAAAGATCGATTGCGGTCCACGTGCGCCTCGAGCGCGCCATCGACCTCACCCGGCTCAAGCCCGCCGAGCAGCTGTGCCGCACGGTCGAGCATATCGACCGGACCGTCGAGCGTCGAGAGCGCCTGCGCCAGCACGCGCTCCATACAATCTTCCACTGCGTTGAGCGTCACGAGCTCTTGGGGCACCACGGCAGACGTGCGGTTGCGCACACGCGCCACAAACTCAAGCGTCGACAGGTACACATCGCCAAAGGGCGCAAAGTCGCCCTGGTAGCCGCCGCAAAGCGCCGGCGCCGCCAGCGCGTACTCGGTTTTGGACAGCGGGCTCAGCGCCATCGCACCCAGCTCGAGCGCCGTATCCTCCAGCATCAGGCCCAGCGTGCGCGAGCGCAGGCGCTCGGCATCGCCCGCCGACACGTCGCGATCGAGCACGCGCGCCGCATCCGGTGCATCGCGCTCGACGGTGCGAATGTGCAGACGCTCGGCGATGGCGCGGACGGCGGCACAGCGGGCAGCCTCGGCTTCTTCCTGCGCCGGCGTAAAGATACGGTTGCGCCCCAGCACCAGGCCAATCACATTGCGCGGGCCCAGAGCGTCGACGGCCAGCGCCGCCAGCAGGGACGACGGCAAGTCACCCTCGAGTGCCACCACAGCACGCGACGCACCGTGGGCTCGGGCGTTGTCGCGCACGGCGAGCACCAGCGCCTGCCACAGCCACTCCTCCCGGAACGGAACTCGGGCAGTTCGTATCCTCCAGGGCATCGAGCATCACGCCGCGCTGAATCTCCTGAACCAGCAGGCTCTCCTCAAAGCACGGCGCCTGGGCCACCACGCGACCGCAGTCGTCGAGCACAAACGAGCCGCCGGTATACACCGACTCGTCATAGGCACCGACCGGCGCCATGCAGGCAAACCACACGCTGCGCTTGGATGCGATCTTGCGGTAGGCGCCGCTGCGAACGGCAGCAATGGCGGCAGTCTCGCGGTCGGTCATGTCAAACGCGTTGAATTGGAAATACGCAATGAGGTCAACACCGGTCGGCAGCATCTCGAGTTCGCGGTCCAAGTCAAAATCACGGCGATGCGCACGCCGTCCACGTCGAACACCGGCGGCGCCCAACGTGTGTCGTTGTTCTCGCCGCGCTGCAGGGCAATGCTCGAACGCGCCGGCACCACATGACCGTCCTTGAGCATCATGTAGTCGAGCAGCGGCTGGCCCTCAAACGAAACCGCCGCGGGCACGATGCAGATCATGTCAAGCTCCTGGATACGCTCGGCGACACCAGTCAAACCGGCAAGCACGTCGTGCTCAAAGTCGGCAGCGCCCACCAGGCCACCGGGCATGGCGCCCATAAAGAGCGGAGCCGGAACGCACAGCACGCGCGCCCCGCGCTCGTGGGCCAGACGAGCCTGGTCCTCGATGCGGCCGCAAATGCCCTCAATATCACCCAGGCGCATATCGATCTGTGCAAGCGCGAGCTTCATGGCCCAGCCCTTTCCGTCGTAAACCATCGAAATCGTAGTAAAAGCGCCGGCCGCATAATGCAGTCGGCGCTTGCATGTGCATATGCTAGCTATGATACCCCGAGCGGGGGCGCGCTCCTAGAATGTCGCGGACCACAGCCCGTGCAGGTTGCAGTAGGCATAGACGGTACCGGTCTTGGAGCCGCCCGCAAAAAACGTCGCGGGTTTCATGCCGGGCTCAAGGTAATGAACCTCTAAGCGGCCCTCGGCCTCAAGCGCGATCCACTCAATGTAGTGCTCGGGCAGGCTGGGGTGCTCGACCGAGCCAACGCGCGCGCGAATCACGTGACCGTCACGCTCGGTCTCGACAACAGGCACGTGCTTCTCGTGCGCCGCGTCCTCAGTGTTTGCAGTCAGTTCCGTGCAACCGGCAGGGGTCGCAACGTCGTCGCCAAGGGCGGCAATGAGCTTACCGTCGGGGTCCTTAAAGAATTTCGCCATGATGTTCTCCTTTTGCTGATGTGCCAATGTTCTTGATGATTCTTATGCCCAAAGGCAGACAAACCATCCACGGCATTGCAAATGAACACATAACGGGCGGGGACGATGGGGCAGCGTGTGCCATCCGCCCTGGCGGCCCCACCGAGCGGGTTAGCGCCCGTCGCCGCCGAGCAGCGCCAGAACATCCTCTCGCGTAAACAGTGCCGACGAGATACCGTCGCCGCCGAGCACGCTGTTGACCAGATCACGCTTGGACTCCTGCATCTGCATAATGCGCTCCTCGATCGTGTCCTTGGCGATGAGCTTGTACACGGTCACGGTATGCTGCTGGCCAATACGATGTGCGCGGTCGGTCGCCTGATCCTGCGCCGCCACGTTCCACCATGGGTCGTAGTGGATGACCACGTCGGCAGCCGTCAAATTAAGGCCCACGCCGCCCGCCTTGAGCGAAATCAAAAAGACCGGCACCTCGCCCGCTTGGAACTGCGCAACCATCTTGGCACGGCCCTCCTTGGACGATGCGCCCGTGAGCTTAAGGAAGGCGATATCCTCCTTGGCCAGGCGCTTGCCGATGATATCGAGCATGCCCGTAAACTGGCTGAACAGCAAGATACGATGACCACCGTCGAGTGCTCCGTGGACGAGCTCCATGCACGTATCGAGTTTGGCGCTCCCCGCCTTGTAGTCCTCGTAGTGTAGATGCGGGTCGCAGCAGATCTGGCGCAGCTTGGTGAGCTCGGCGAGCACCTTGAGCTTGTCTTTCTTAAACTCGGATGCCTCGCGGTGCTGCACCTGCTGGGCGATGCGGTCCTGGTTTGCCAGGTAAAGCTTGCGCTGCTCGCCGGTAAGCTGCGCCATGACAGTGTCCTCGATCTTCTCGGGCAGGTCTGCCACCACGTCTTCCTTGACACGGCGCAGCACAAACGGCGACACGAGCGCTTGCAGGCGGGCGGCGCTGTCGCCCTCGGCATGCTCGACCGGGCTTTCGAAGCGCTTGGCAAACGACTCGCGCGTGCCAAGCAGGCCCGGCATTAAAAAGTCGAAGATGCTCCAGAGCTCGGACAGGCGGTTTTCGATGGGCGTGCCCGTCAGGGCAAAGCGCACACCGGCCGGCAGGCGCTTGGCGGCGCGCGCTACCTGTGTGAGCGGGTTTTTAATGTACTGGGCCTCGTCGAGCACCACGCGGGCAAAATCCTGCTCAGCGTACTCATCGATATCGCGGCGCATAAGGTCATACGACGTCACGACCACGTTATGCTCGGCCACGCCGGCAATCTGTACGCGACGCTGCGCCTTGGCGCCCACGATGGCGCACACATCGAGCGAGGGCGCAAAGCGCTCCAGCTCGGCAGTCCAGTTGTACACGAGCGAGGCCGGGCATACCACGAGCGTGGGCTTGATGTCCCCCGCCTCCACGCGCGCCAGGACATGCGCGATCATCTGAAGCGTTTTGCCCAGGCCCATGTCGTCGGCCAAGATACCGCCAAGGCCCAGGTGTTCGAGCGAGCCGAGCCACTGGTAGCCGTCGACCTGGTAGCCGCGCAGCGTGGCCTTGAGCGAGGCGGGTACCGTAAAGTCCATCTTGCCGAGCGTGTCCAGACGCTCGACGGTACGGCGGAACGCAGCGTCGCGATCGGCCTCGAGCGCGGGCGTGCGCGCGAGCATGCTATCGACGAACAGGGTGCTCGATGCGGGAAGCGACACGCCGTCGAGCAGGTCGACGGCATCGACGCCCAGGTCCTCGGCGAGGCCAAACGCGGCTCGGGCGCCCTCGTCCAGGCGAATAATGTCGCCGGACGTAAGGCGCGCAAACGTTTGATGGCGCTTGTAGGAGTCGAGGTAGATGGCAAGGTCTGCCGCCGGAAGGCCGCTCGCGCCCAGTTCGACGTCGAGCAGGTTACTCTTGACGGTCGCACGAACCGAGAGCTTGGGCGCAGGGCGGACCGAGATCTGGCGCAGACGGTCGCTGAGCATGACCTCACCCAGCTCGGACAGGACGGACAGGCCCTCGGTCAACAGGCAGAACAAGCTCTCGTCATCGCGCTCTTCGAACGCCAGACCGCCCTCGTAGAAATCGAAGTACAGGGCCGCCGTGTCCATAACGCGAAACTCCGCCACCTCGTCGCGCGGCGGCACACCCGGGCGCTGCTCTTCGAAGGGGCTGCCCGGAGCGCCCAGGCTAAAGAGATCTGCCGACCAGTCGCCGTAGGTAACCGTAATTTTGCAGGTCACGAGCCCATCGTCGACGCCGATCGCCATAGCAAAAGCTCGGCTCGGGTGCCACGGTATCGAGCGCAGCGGGCGCGGTAGGTCGGTGTAGTCGCGCAAAATGGGCAGCGCCATGCGGCAGAACTCCCCACCTGGTCGACAGCGATATGGATCGGCGTGCGACAGGGCAGTAAGCGCGATAGGAACGGCGCCGCATGCTGGGCAAACGCTACATCGGCGCGGCGTGCACGGCGGGTGTCGACCAGATAGGCAATGTCGCCCGAAGCAAAGCAGTATGCATCGGCCGGCAGGCGTAGATCGTAGCTGCCACCAGCCGCCGGCGCGATTTTGGCGGCAAGGAGCGGTGGGCGCTTAGACAGCGCCTCGTCCTCCCCTTCCGGAGGCATCTCAACCGCCACGTCATAGGTGCGATGCGTCGTCATCCCCCGCGACCAGGCGGGCTCAAAGGAGATGGTCTGGCCGCGCAACAGGTCCAGCACATATACGATGCTATGCTCGGACAGCGGCAACTGACGCTCGGCGACAAAACCGCTGCGGGCAAAGTCGTACGACGCCGAACGCGAGCTTGTGATGTCATCGAGATAGGCGACTGTCGTCACAACAAGGTTGAGCAGCTTTGTCGACACGTCTTCGAAGGCTTCGGGCGTATGGACAAACGTGAGCTTCTTGCCGTACGAGAACGTACCGCCGCGCACGTAGGCATCGGCCATGCCGTCGATATCCTTGACCACGTAGGACACCGAACCGCAGCGAATGCGAAACTCGAGCGCCCAGCTAAAGCGGTCGGCGAACAGCGGATTGTAGTACGGCACCAGCGAGGGCTCCAATACCGCCTTGGGGGCATCGGGGTCGACAGTGCCGGCAAGCTTGCGGCGCATGCTCGCCAGCTCATCCATGCGCGCGTCCGAAAGATCGGAGAGCGCCGCCATGAGGCTGGGACTCGTGGGGACGGGCGCCGGAAGGGGAAAGTTGGGGTTGACGGCCGGCGCTTTGGGCGCGGTGCGCGCGGGCTGTTTCGGCTGCGCCGTAAACGTGCGGACCGGTGTGCGCAGACCCTCGACGGGTTCGGCGCCACTGGCATCCAGATACGCCAACGCCGTGGCGATAGCGTGTTTGCACATGCCAGAATAGCGGAAGGCGGCCGGGCAATCGCAGTCGTAGTCGATAACCTCGTGCTCGTCCATGTCGAGCGCCACGTGCGTCTTGTACAGGTCGCCGCGCGAGCCGCGCACCGAGCCCTCGACGTTCACGTTTTTGGAGAAGCGCGAGCCGGAGTCCTCAAACGACAGCACGGCGCCGTTGAGCATGAGCGAGCGCCCCTTCATAAAGGTGCTGCTAAGCGCCGCCTCCTTACGAAGCGCCTGCACAAACGTCCCCTGCGCCATCACTTCCTCCAATCTCACCCGGGGTAGCTAATTTGGGACGGGGCTATTTTAGCTACCCCCATATGTCGGTTGAGATGCATTCCGACCCCGACTCATTCGCCGTCAGTCAAAGGGTAGCTAAAATAGCCCCGTCCCAAATTAGCTACCCCGCCAACGCCGTCCTTAAATTACCGTCACTCTGCCTTGGTTACCCACAATCGCCTTTGCCTCTGCCAACAGCGGAATCGAGCGTGCGTTGACCTTGGCCGGCACCTCGGCACGCAGCACGCGCCCGTCCACCTGCTCGATAAAGATCTCCACGCGGTCGCCGCCCGGGTTGGCGGTAAGCACCGTGGCAAGACGCGCCATATTGCCCTGACTAAAGCGGCTGTTGGGCACCATGACCTCAAACACCTTGGGCTTGTTGTTCTCCTCGTTAAGCTCCAGCGGCACGATCTCCTGCGCGATGATCTGGTCGCCGCGGTCCGAGCGCTCGAGCTTGCCCTTAATGCGCACAAACGCATCGGACAGCTGCGCGCCGGTCTCGGGATCGACCTCGCCGTACAGGTACCCCTCAGCCTCTTTATAGGTCTTGGGGAACACCACGACCGTGGCCTCGCCTTCCATGTCCTCGAGCTGCACGATGCCCATGGGGTCGCCGTTTTTGGTCACGCGCTTGGACACGCTCGAGACCATGCCGGCCCACCACAGCGCCTTACCCTCGGGAATCTCCTGGTTGATGGTGCCGCCCGTGGGGTTTTGTACCTCGTAGCCGGTGTCTCTGCGAGAACGAGAAGTCGCGCGCCTTGGCCAGCGCATACTCAAACGGGCGCAGCGGGTGGTCCGAGACATAGATGCCCAGAACCTCCTTCTCCTGGCTCAACTTAAGGTGGCGGTCCCACTCCTGGCCATCCGGATCGGGCACGCTCACCTCAAAGCCCGAGCCCTCAACGTCGCCAAACATATCGAAGAACGACGTCTGGCCGCTCGCGCGATCTTTCTGGCGCTTTACCGCTGCATCGATGATGTTCTCGGGGTTGTTCTTGTCCACGAAGTGCATCATCTGGCGACGCGGATACCCCGTGGAGTCGAAAGCACCTGCCTTGATGAGCGATTCGATCACGCGACGGTTGGCCTGGCTCGAGTCCACGCGCTCGACAAAGTCGTGCAGTGTCTTAAACGGGCCGCCCGCCTCGCGCTCGGCGATAATCGCCTGCGCCACGCCGGTGCCCACGCCGCGAATGCCGGCCAAACCAAAGCGCACGCCTTCCTTGGTAGCCGTGAACTCGGTACCGGACTCGTTAACATCTGGCGACAGCACGGGGATGCCGTCGTGACGGCACGCCGAGACGTAGTGGACGATCTTGTCGGTCTTGCCCGTGTAGGACGTCAGAACGGCCGCCATGTACTCGTGCGGATAGTGCGCCTTGAGCCACGCCGTCTGCATAACCAGGATGGCGTAGCCGGCGGAGTGCGACTTGTTAAAGGCGTAAGATGCGAACTCGAGAACATCGTCCCAAATCTTCTGGGCGACCTCGCGCGTGTAGTTGTTCTTGATAGCGCCGTTCATCCAGTGGTCGTAGGTGGTCTCGTCCGAGCCATCCTCCCAGTGGAGCACCGTCGAGGTGAGCAGCTTGATCTTTTTCTTAGCCACGGGCTTACGGATACGCGAGTCCGATTCGCCCTTGGAGAAGCCGCACATCTCGACGGAGATGAGCATAACCTGCTCCTGGTAGACCATGGTGCCGTAGGTTTCGCCCAGGATGTCGTCCAGACGGTCGTCATAGGAGACGGCCGGCTCTTTGCCGTTCATACGGTTGATATAGGACGAAAACCATGCCGGCGCCCAGAGGGCCCGGGCGGTACAGGGCAATCAATGCCACGACGTGCTTGTACTCGGTGGGCTTCATGTTCTTGATCGTGGCCGTCATGCCGGCGGACTCGACCTGGAAGACGCCGGCGGTGTGACCGGAGCCCATGAGCTTAAAGATTTCGGGATCGTCGCGGAATCTCTTCCTCTTTGATGTCGATGCCGAAGTTCTTTTGATGTTGGCCTTGGCCTTGAGATAACCGTCAGCGTACGCAGGCCCAGGAAGTCCATCTTGAGCAGGCCCATGTCGGCAACGGTATGGCCCTCGTACTGGGTAATCTCGACGCCGCCCTTGGTATCGAGCTTGGTGGGCACGTGCTCGTTGACGGGGTCGCGGCAAATCAGAACGGCGCACGCGTGCACGCCCTCGCCACGGGTAAGGCCCTCGATCGAGAGCGCCGTGTCGATGATGCGGCGGGCGTCGTCGTCCTTTATAGGCCTCGGCAAAGTCGGGGTTAAACAGATCCTCTTTGCCGGGTTGTTTTTCGAGTACCTGCTTGAGCTTGACCTTGGGGTCGCTCGAGACCATCTTGGACAGGCGCTGGCCCATGTAGACCGGGTAGTCCAGGACGCGCGCGGCGTCGTTGATGGCCTGCTTGGCCTTGATGGTCGAGTAGGTGATGACGTGGGTGACCTTCTCGGGACCGTAGAGCTGGCGAACGTGCTCCACGACCTCGAGGCGCCGCTCATCGTCGAAGTCCATATCGATATCGGGCATCTCGGTACGCTGCGGGGACAGGAACCTCTCGAACATCAGGCCGTTCTCGAGCGGGTCGAACGCGGTGATGTTCATGGCGTAGGCGACGATAGCGCCGGCGGCAGAACCACGGCCGGGGCCGACGCCGATGCCGTTGTCCTTGGCCCATTGCACGTACTCGGCAACGATGAGGAAGTAGGCGGCAAAGCCCTTGTCACAGATGACCTTGTATTCGTACTCAAAGCGCTCTTTGATGTTGACGCCACCGATCTCGCGTGTGGCCCAGTCGTCGCCATAGTGCTGGCGCAGGCCCTTCTCGCACTCACGGCGGAACTGGCTCTCGTGCGTCTCACCGGGATCGAGCAACGGAAAGCGCGGCAGGATGATAGAGTCCCAGTCCAGCTCAACGTAGCACTTGTCGGCGATCTCGAGCGTGTTGTCGCAGGCCTCGGGGCAATACGGGAACATCGCCCGCATCTCCTCCTCGGTCTTCATGTAAAACTCCGAGCCGGTCATGCGCATGCGGTTGGGGTCATCGACCTTGGCGTTCATGCCAATACACATGATGACGTCCTGCACGGGCGCATCCTCGCGGCGCAGGTAGTGGAAGTCGTTGGTGGCGATGACCTTGACGCCCACCTGCTTGGCGATATCGAGGAGCGTGCGGTCCATCTGCTCGTCGGTCAGGCCGTTGTCGGTGGTGATGCCGTGTTCCTGGATCTCGATGTAGAAGTCGCCAGGGTCGAAGGTGTCGCGGAAGGTCTCGGCCCACTTGATGGCGCCCTCCATGTCACCGCGGTCGATGTATTTGGGAATGATGCCCGCGATGCAGGCGCTCGTGCAGATCATGCCCTTGGCGTGGCGGCGTAGGTTGTCGAGCGTCACGCGCGGCTTGTAGTAAAAGCCCTGCACGGCGGCCTCGGAAACCGTCTGCATCAGGTTGACGTAGCCTTCCTGGTCTTTAGCCAGAAGGATCATGTGGTAGAGCTCGGGCTTGTGGTCGCGGGCAAGCGTCTCGTCCGGCGTAAAGTAGACCTCGCAGCCAAAGATGGGCTTGATGACCAGAGGCGGCTTGAGCTCGTCGATATTGCCCTTCTCGTCCCACATGGCCATGTCCTTCACATACTGGGCATGCTCGCGCGGGTTTTCCTCGGGATCGGGCTCCACCAGCTCGTCGCGGCGGTCCTTTTCCAAGAAGGCCCTGTCGTGGCTCCAGGTTTTGTACTCGGGCGTGTTGTGGTTGACGGCGTCGCAGGCCAGCGCCAGGTCGGGCACGCCGTACATGTAGCCGTGGTCGGTAATGGCCACGGCGGGCATGCCAAGTTCAACGGCACGATTGACCATATCCTGGATACGGGTTGCGCCGTCGAGCATGGAGAAAACAGTGTGATTGTGCAGATGGACGAATGCCATGTGATGAGCTCCGATGCGGGTTCGTGTTCTGACTGAACGATTTTACCGCACGGCGCGGACGGCACCCGAACCTAGCCAAACCAACATGGGCAGTCAATTTTGGACGGGGCTATTTTAGCTACCCTTGCCCTCATCTACCCGATGATTTTTTTTCTGGGACGGGGATTAAAAAATCATTCCGTACCTAATGATTTTTTTAATCCCCGTCCCAGAAAAATCATCGCTATTGCAGTTGCGGTGGAATCGAAAAGGATTCCACCGCAAGTTATCTGAGGACTAGAAGTTGTAGGTGACTACCTGGGGCTCGGCGGGATTGACGAAGAGAGTCGGATCGGCCTGCTCCACGCGGACGAACTTGACGGTCACAGCCTCAAAGCCCGCCTTGCTCAGAACATCAGCGTAGACGCGCGCCTGCAGGGCGTGCTTCTCCTGCAGCTGGTCCGGCGTCTCGTCCGGCGTGCCGCCCGTCTTATAGTCGATGACCAGCGCGCGTGACGAATCCGCCGGGTTCGTCGCCAGTGCATCGATGGCGCCTTCGGCATATGCGCCGTAGCGAGCGATGTCCTCGTCCTCGCAGCCCAGCGAAAAGAACGGCACCTCGGCGCGAACGCACGGCCACGCGAGCAGGTCGGCACGAACCGACGACTTGAGCCAGCGCTCCAGAGCGACATCGAAGCGCTCGCGCTGTTCTGGCGTCAGGTGCCACAGGCGAGCCAGGGCGTCGGCACGCTCAGCGGGCAGCGCATCGGCACCCATCTCGATGAGCCACTGGCAGGCGGCGTGGAAGGCCGAGCCCAGCGCCATGGGATTGCCGGCGGGCTCGACAGCAGCCACGTCTGCATCCGTCATCTCCGAGCCATCCGACTCTGCATCATCGCCGGACTCGTCCATGGGCACACGCGCCTCGGCGGCACGGTCTTCTGTCTCGGCATGGAGCGCCGCAGCGATTGACGAGTAGCTATACGAGTCACGCACCGGAAACGGACAGATGCCCATGCGCACGCCCACCGCCTGGGGATACACGAGCTCAAACGCATCGGGCTCGGGGTCGGCAGGACCGGGGACGATTGTACTGGCCGAATCGTCGGCAGCATCTGCATCGGCATCGCCACGAACAAGCCTGCCCTCGGCATCCAGCGAAGCGTTGGCCTCAAACGCCTGCTCGCCAAACGTAAAGTCTGCTAGCGATATGAGCTCGTAGTCGCCCGGCTGGGAGTTGTCGAACACCAGGCGGTCGGCATCGAGCTGCGGCATGTCCAGAGCGTCCGTCGGCAAAATACGGCGCAGCACGTCGTAGGTCAGATCGGTCTCGACATCGAAGGTCGGCGCCGTCACCTTGCCACGGCTCACGCCGGCATCCATCGCCAAGATCACCAGCTCGCGCGCACGCGTCATGGCAACATAGAGCAAGCGGGCCCGTTCCTCGAGCGAAAGCTGCAGGTCGGCGTTGCGCAGGCGAGCAAATGCCTCGGCGGGAGAACCCGTCGCACAGACGTCCTCCATGAGCTCCGGCGGCAGCCACAGCGACGTGCCCTTGCCCTTAAACGCGTGCTCAAACTGCTTTTTGACGTCGTCGCCCTTCACAAAGGTACCGTCGGCAAGCTTAACGCCGTCGAAGCGTGCCGGCAGTGCCACGACCTGCGCTCCGCCCTCGACGCGACCCATCTGTGCCGCACCCGAGGACTTACGCACGCCAAAGCACTCGGCGACCGCCACGACCGGATATTCCAGACCCTTGGAGGCATGCACCGTCATGATGCGCACCGCGCCGTCGCCTTCCTCGTTGAGGGCACCCGGGGCTTCCTTGCCCGCCAAGAAGCGGTCGAAGGCAAGCGCGATGGAACGCGGCGAGTTGCCGAACTCGGCCTCAGCCTCAGCCACGGCGTCGAGCGCCTTGAGCACGTTGGCGGCAATGGCCTTGCCCTCGGGACCACGCTGTCCCAGACGCACAAACCAGCCGGAGGCGTTGACCACGTCGCGCGCGATGGCGGCGAACGAATCGCGGCCCACGCGACGAAGCGCATACCGCAGCACCTCGCGGGCGCGCGTCACAAGCGGCAAGTCTTGCAAACCCGGCACGTCGAAATCGCTCATGATGCCCATGTCGATATTCCGGCGCGAGGTCTCCCCTGTCTCGCTATCGAGCTTGGTCGCCAGCGCCAGGAACTCCTGGGCACCGAGCGCAAACATCGGCGAGGCGAGCAGTGGCATAAGGCCCTGCGCCGTATCGGCCGGATTGGCGAGCGCGCAGACCAGGGCACGCACCGTCTGCACCTCGGCTGCCTGGGCAAAGACCGAGCCGCCTGCGATCACGCAGTCGAGCCCCTGATCGCGGAAGGCCTGGGCGTAGACGTCGGCGTTGGTCATGCGGCCCAGTAGCAGTACCATGCCGCCCTGGGGCTGGCCGGCATCGGCAAGCGCGCGGAATCGCTCGGCGATCGCGCGGGCCTTGGCCTGCGTGCGCTCCTGCGTACTGCCGCCGGCAACAAAGAGGGCCTGGCGACGCGAAGCGTCTGCCACCAGCGTGTCCTTGCGGCCGTCGCTCGCCTCAAAGATCCAAAAGCCCTGTATCAGGCCGCCGTCATCGCCGTCGAAGACGCGTGCCACGTAACGCAGCACCTCGTCATGGCTGCGGAAGTTGCGCACGAGTTTGACGAGCTCGCCGGCAGGGGCATCGGCCACGGCAGTCGCCTCGGGCGCGGCAGACGAGCCCACCTTGCGCTCCTGACGACGGAACACCTCGACCTCGGCGCCACGGAAGCGGTAGATGCGACTGCTGCGCATCGCCCACGGTGCACAACGCGCGCTCCCCCGCGCCCGTCAGATAGCGAATCAAATCGACCTGCATCTGGTCGGTGTCCTGGAACTCGTCGATCATGACCATCTTAAAGCGGCCCTCGTACGCAGCGCGGATGGCAGGGTAATCGCGCAGGGCCTCGTAGGCCATACGCAGCAGGTCGTTATTATCGAGGGCGGACTGGGCAGCCTTCAATGCGCGATACTCGGCCTCGACGGAACGGGCCAGACCCACCAGCGCATCGAGCGCCGGGCCACCGCAGGCAAGCACGATATTGATAAACGCATCGGCGGCCTCGGCCTTGAGCAGCTCGACCTGCTCCTGGGGAATGCCTTGCTCGCGCGCGGCATGGTGCACGACATCATGAGTCGCGCCGCATCGACCATGGTCTTGCCGCTCGCCTCGAACGCGTCGATGGCATCGAGCGCCACCTGCGCCTTCTCGGTCGCGGCCTTGCTTGCGCCCAGCGCCGCGCGATAGGCATCGGCGAGTGCAGAGGTATCGGCCTGGCCGCGCGCCACGCGCACGTCGTCCATACCGCCCGGCAACTGACTCGACAGCTCCAGCAGGTCGCGCACCAGACCCTTGATGGTCGTACCGGCGCCAAAGGAACCGCCCTCGCCCGCCATGGGATACCAGGCGTAGAGGGCCTTGAGCGATGCCGCGAGCTCGGGGGCGGCATCGGGCGCCGTTGCGCGACCCAGCACATGCTCGACAGCCTGATCCATGAGCTCGTCGGTATCGGTGAGCACTGTGAACTCGGGATCGATGCCCAGCTCCAGCGCGTGCGCGCGCAGGATACGCGAGCACATGCCGTGAATGGTCGAAATCCACGCGTCGTCGACGGTCAGTGCTTCCTCGTCCATGCCCTCGTCGATGAGCGCACGGCGCACGCGGTCGCGGATCTCGGCCGCGGCATCTTTGGTAAAGGTAATAGCGAGCACCTGGTCCAGATGCTCAACGAACGGACCGGATTCGGGAGAGAGTGCGTAGACGATGCGGCGCGTGAGGGTAAAGGTCTTGCCCGAACCGGCGCCCGCCGAGACAAACAGCGGACGGTCGAGCGTTTTGACGATCTGCAGCTGTTGCGGCATCAAAGTCGAAAGATCCATGGTCTACACGTCCTCCTTACAAACGTTCCTTCGTGGTTATACGAGCAGCGCGCATGCGCGGCCTGAGCCGACGTCGGGTCGACGGCGGCAACGTTGCCCGCCTCGAGCTCGCGCAGACGCTCGGCGATGCCGGTCTCCACGCGATCGAGCAGGGCGTCGAAGTCCATGCTGCCACCCTCGCCGGGGAAACCTTTCTTAAGGCCCGGGATGCGACCGTCACCACGCTCCTCCTCGAGCAGCTCGGCACTCGCTGCGCCTCGCAACGCCGGTTTGCCGCCCTTGGTCGAAAAGTAGAGCGCCGCGCGGGTGTCCAAATCCAGCGCTCGGCGCATGGCCTGGGCGTAGATGAGCGTCTGGGTATGTGGTGGCAACCAGCGCGGATCGTCGATGGGCGCCGTGCCCGATTCCTCGTCACGCACCGTGGGGTCGGCGAGCTTAAACTCCTCAACGCCCGTGCGATGCTTGTAGTCGATCACCACGGCACGATTCTCGGCGTCCACGTCCACGCGGTCGATGCGCCCGCCAAGCGGCCAACCGGCATACTCGACCTTGAGCTCGTTGAAGGCGAACTCCAGGTAGCGCGGGGCAAAGGGGGCAAGTGCCTCGGACTCGTAGGCAAGCACACCCTCCAGCTGCGGCAAGATCTCGGCCACCTGGCGTTCCTCCACCGCAGAGAGCGGCACCAGCGGGCCCTCCGTGCCGCGCTTGCCGGCGTGCTCGGCCAACGTCTCGTCAAAGACCTCGTGCAGCAGCTCCTGTGCACGCGGCAGATTCTCGGGCGTCACGCGCTCCATGCCCTCTTGGGGCAGACGGGCATGCAGATGCTCCAGCACGTCGTGGACAAAGTTGCCCTTCTCCATGTTGCCAAAGCCCGCGTCGATCGACTGGGGCTTGACGCGATACGACACGAACCAGCACAGTGGGCAGGTAGAATAGGCCTCGATCTGCGAGGCGGACGTCAGACGCGGCACGAGCGGCGCGTCCTCACCCTCGCCATCGCGACGGCGCAGGACCAAATACGGCACGGCCTCGGCACTCAGATGCTGAGGGGCTTCACAGGTCACGCGCTCGCGCTTGAGGCCTTCACCTGCCGCGGGATCAAAGTCGGCGATGATATCGCCCTCGCCCACGCACGTGGGCTTGGCAGCGCCAGCGGCCTCGGCATGTGCCCGCAGCTCGGTCCATACGGCTGCCGGGTAGCACTCGCGCGCCTGGCGATCGTGTGTCACGCGGGCAAGCGCGACCGGACCGCTCGCCGCCTACATCGCACGGCCAAAGCGCACGCGCAACAGGGCGGCGGGCTCCAAAGACACGCCGTCGCGGCGCAGCTCGGCCGTCAATGTGGCAAGCGGGCCCTCTTCGTGCGAAAGCGGATAGCTGTCCAGGTCGACATCGGCAAACAGCACGGCATCGTAGCCGCCAGGACGCAAAACCGACGCATCGGCAAGCGACACGAAGCGCACTTGCGCCCGTGGCGTGCGATCGACCTCGTAGGTCTCGTAATCGTAAGCGGTGCTGCGCTTGTCCACCTTAGTTCGAACGCCGTCGAGAACCGGCACGGTCGCGGCCTGCGACACGTCGAGCGCGCGAGCATCGTTCATAAGGATGTCGATGGCATGGCGCAGCAAAGCCGTCTCTGCCTGGCGACGGGCCTGGCCGTCAAGGCCGCCTAGAGCGCGATCGGGCAACGCGTCGGCAACGGCAAGCATGGCCTTAAGCGCCGTCACGGGCTTGTCACGCCACAGCGCCTGGAACACGTCCGAGACCACACACGGTACGTTCTTAAACCAGTTATCGTCGCTCGTCGCCTTGCGCGCGCCCCTCACCTGGCCCTGAACGCTCTGCAGCAGGCTCTTGACGCCCGCGGTAGTCTTGCTGCGCGAGAGACGCATATTCTTATCGAAGGTACGGGCATTGACGGCATCAGCGCCCGAAAGCGGACTGTAGATCCAGTCGGTAAGCTCCGGCGCGGGCCACCACTCAGTCTTGGAAGCGGTGCCCTCGTCGGCGGCTTTCATACGCTCGATCAGGTTGGCGAGCGCCGTAAACTGCCTGCCCGCGATGGACTGGGAAAACGCCGTGAACTCAGTCGTCTCGGCCGCAATGTGACGCGCCGCCAAACGGGCGGCGAGCTCGCCGAACAGCTGGGGTGCCCGGGCAGAAACGACGAGCACGCGCACGGGGTCGGCGGGCGTTGCAGTAGCTTTATCGGCCTTGGACTCCTTGTGCGCTTTCACCAACTTATCGATGGCGTCCGCATAGACATGAGCACGGGCATGGGGGCCGGCGACCTCAATAAAGGCAGGCTGAGCGGCGGCCCCGCAAGCGACACCAGACGCGACGGCGTCCTCCCCAGCGGCGCGATCTCAAACAGCACACCGCGGGCATCAAATGCCGTGGCAAGCTCCTCGCGCATCGCCGCCTGCTCGCGGGCAAGCAGCACGACGACCTCTCCCCCATTGTTCGCCACGGCAGACAGCAGCTCGAGTAGACCGTGCGTAAACGACGTGGTACCGCGCACGCATACGGCGCGGGCGCACGCCGGCAGGCTATCGGCCAGGGCACCGGCCATAATGTCGGCTGCCTCGCAGGGCTCGACCATATCTCGACGGTCCAAACCGCCCGCGTAGGCACGCAAAAGCTCAAACACACGAGCCTCGGCATCGCTTTTTGGCTCAGGCTGGCAATTGTTGCCACCGCATCGCTCGGCCGTCGTCCCCGCCACACCCGGCAGCACATCGCGGGCCATGCGCGCGAGCATGCGCACCGTGCCCTGGCTACGCGAAAGCGGCTGCAGGTCGGCATCGTCGCGGCGGGCAATCATATCCGAAAACAGCATCTGACGTTGCAGGTTGTCGACGAAACCGCGCCCGTCGCCCAAAAGCTCCCAAAGCGAGCGAAGCCACGATGCGGGTGTCTTGTAGTCGATACCCAGCGAAATGCCGGCTTCCGCCGCATCATGACGGCACAGATCGAGCTCGGCAAACGTTGGTGCCAGCAACACGGCACGCCCGTGACGGGCAATAAGGTCGGCAAGCAGCGCCGACTCGGCATCGCTCAAATCCGTGCCGGCATTGGTGGTATAGATTCGAACAGGCATGGTCCTCCGCTCAAACCGTTCGCAATAATCAATGCATCCATCCTACCCGCCCAAGCGGACACATTGCCACCGCAGTTCCATCTTTTGGTACAAAGCAACCTGAACCCAACGCACCAGCCGATTGCAGGCATATAAAAACCGCCCCCGGAGGGACGGTTCTTCGTAATTCAATGTTGTCGCTGGCCTACTCGCCATCCTCCAACTTAATGAGGATCTTGCGGTAGCCACCGTACTCGCCGTTCAGCGCCTTTGAAACGCGGCTCACCGTGGTGGACGAAGCGCCGGTACGGGCCTGAACCTCAACATAAGGCTCGCCCTCGTCCAAATAGCGCGCAACCTGCAAACGCTGAGAAAGGTCGCAAATCTCGCGCGGCGTGCAGATATCGGTCAAAAACGCTTGGATATCCTTCTCGTCGTCCAAAAGGCTAAATGCGTGGACCAGCTGCTTGACATCAGGCTTGTCAAACATGTTCTCGATATTCATCGATCACCGCCAAACCCGCCAAAAGGCATCGAAGTTGATACTGACATCGGACATCGTTCACCCGTTCTATGCAATAGGGCAACGCCTGTGGCTTTTTGCCCGTAGCAGTGTAGCACACCACCAAACTAAAGCGACAAGACTCTCTGCCAGCGGCGCGTTTTTTCAGGACGAACGCCGTTTAGAAACCATATGCGCACGTAAGCTCCACGAATATTTGAGACAATGGGCGCCCAAACACCGCGGCGCGCCCGCGCAACCATCCAGGTCGCCGCCGTAAGCCGCTTCACGCGACGCCAGCAATCCCGGCGCAAGAAAGGATTCACGCCATGCGCTTTATGCTTAACTGGCTCTTCACCTCGATCGCCATCGCGATCGCCACGTTCCTCCCCGGTATCCAACCCTTCGGCTTTGCCGAGACCTGGGTCTGCTTTGCCTTTGGGGACTGTTCCTGAACATTGTCGATTCGTTCGTCAAACCGTTCCTCACGGTCATCTCGCTGCCGCTCACGATCATTACGCTGGGCATTTTCCAGCTTGTCGTCAACAGCTTTATGCTTGAGCTCGCGAGTTACCTGTCGGTCAACCTGCTGGGCGTCGGCATCTCCATCGCCAGCTTTGGATCGGCCTTTATGGGCAGCATCCTGGTGTCCATCACGCGCAGCATCCTCGACAGCATCGCCGAGGACTAAAACGGCCATTCCGGCCGTATCCGTCTCAACAGCCCAAAACGAAGGCCGCCCATCGCAAAAATGGGCGGCCTTCTTATTTGCCAAGTCTCAAAGGGCGAGAAAATCTACCATTTCCACCCCGTCCCCAAATGCAGGTGTGGGTTAGATGACGTAGTCGTAGCCATGGTTGGGAGCGACAAGTTGATCGAGCGTCACACCGTCGAGGTAGTCGTTGATGAGCTTGTCCAGGTTCTTCCACACGTCGAGCGTGGGGCACTCATCCGAACGCGAGCAGCCCTTGCAGTCGCCATCCAGGCAGGCGACCGGCGCCAGACTGCCCTCGGTCAGGCGCAAAGATCTCGCCCACCGTGTATTGCTCGGGCGGGCGCGTGAGCACATAGCCGCCGCCCTTGCCGCGCATGCCCGAGAGCATGTTGGCGCGCACGAGCGTAGCCAAAATGTTCTCGAGATATTTCTCGGAAATCCCCTGTCGCGCCGCGATCTCTTTGAGCGGGATGCGACCGGCTGCCTGGTGCTCGGCCAGATCGACCATAACGCGCAGGGCATATCTGCCCTTAGTAGAAACCAACATGTATAGTGCTGCCTTTCGGTCATTTAGTCCGTAGAAATTCTAGCCGAAATATTGGTTTTGAAAATACCCGTTCCGGTCAAGATGGTTAATCGACTCGTAATAATCTTCTATTTCCTATTGCGTTACTAGGCTTTACTGTCTACTATGCTTGCCAACAGTAAAACGAACAACCCATAAGGTTTGTGGGTTTCGCTGCTACACACACCGTAAAACCACACGGTATCCAGTCATTTGAACACTTTGGAGGTTCACCATGAGCAATGTTTACACGTCCATCGATCAGCTTATCGGCCACACTCCGCTTCTGGAGCTCACTCACTTTGAGGCCGATGAGGACCTCAAGGCCCGCGTGCTCGTCAAGCTGGAATACTTCAACCCCGCCGGCTCCGTCAAAGACCGCGTCGCCAAGAACATGATCGACGAGGCCGAGAAGGCCGGCAAGCTCGTGCGCGGCGGCGACTACACCATCATCGAGCCCACGAGTGGCAACACCGGCGTCGGCATCGCCTCGGTGGCGGCGGCTCGCGGCTACAAGGTGATCATCACCATGCCCGAGACTATGTCCGTCGAACGCCGCAAGCTTATGCAGGCATATGGCGCACAGCTCGTGCTCACCGACGGTTCCAAAGGGCATGAAGGGCGCCATCGCCAAGGCCGAGGAACTGCAGAAGGAGACGCCAAACAGCATCATCGCCGGCCAGTTTGTGAACCCCGCCAACCCCGCCATCCACAAGGCCACGACCGGCCCCGAGATCTGGGATGACACCGACGGCGAGGTCGACATCTTCGTCGCCGGCGTTGGAACCGGCGGCACCGTGACCGGCGTGGGTGAGTTCCTTAAGGAGCAGAACCCCGAAATCAAGGTCGTCGCCGTCGAGCCCGCCACTTCCCCCGGTGCTCTCAAGGGCCAAGCCGGCCCGCACAAGATCCAGGGTATCGGCGCCGGTTTTGTGCCCGACGTCCTCGACACCCAGGTCTATGACGAGATCATCCCGTCGAGAACGACGACGCCTTTGCGACCGGCCGCGCCGTGGGCCACAAGGAGGGCGTGCTCGTGGGCATTTCGTCCGGCGCCGCCGTGAGGGCCGCGCTGCAGCTGGCCAAGCGCCCCGAGAACGAGGGCAAGACCATCGTGGCCCTGCTTGCCGACACCGGCGAGCGCTACCTGTCCACGGCGCTCTTCCAGGACTAGGGCCTGTCGCCCATAGGTTGAGCCCACGGACGAGCCGGTCTCCTCTCTCCCGGCAGTCTGAGCCCATCCAATCAGGGTGTCCCACGAGACGCCCGAACTTGCTACAATGTCTGCGGCGCGGAACCAGCCTCCCGCGCCGCTTTTCTTTTTGGCCACATGCCACCAAGGAGAACCTCCCCATGCACAACAAGCGCGTGCTCGTCGCCATGAGCGGCGGCGTCGATTCCAGCGTGACCGCGTACCTGCTCAAAAAAGCCAGGGCTACGAATGCGTCGGCGCCACCATGCGCCTCACCTGCCCCCGCGCCCGATCCCGTCACGGGCATGAGTAAGGTCGACCGCGACATCGCCGATGCAAAGGCTGTCGCCGAGTGCCTGGGGATGCCCCACCATGTGCTCGACCTGCAGCAGGCCTTCGACCGCAACGTTATCGAGCGCTTCGTGACCGCCTATCAGGAGGGGCTGACGCCCAACCCATGCATCATCTGCAACCGCCACATTAAGTTTGGCGCATTGCTGGATGCGGCGCTGGATATGGGCTGCGACTACATCGCCACGGGCCACTACGCCAAAACGAGCCAGGCGTCCGACGGAACCTGGCAGCTGTACCGCGGCGAGGACCCCAAAAAGGACCAGAGTTACTTTTTGTATTCGCTTACGCAGGAACGCCTGGCGCACACGATCTTTCCGCTGGCTGGGCTGGACAAAGAGCGCGACGTGCGCCGCATGGCCGCCGAGCAGGGGCTTTACCAACGCCAAGAAGGCCGAAAAGCGAGGACATCTGCTTTATTCCAGACGGTGACTACGCGGGCTATATCGAGCGCCGCTGCGGACATCCCGCTGCACCGGGCGACATTGTGTGGCGCGACGGCAGCGTGGTCGGGCGCCACAACGGTGCGCTGCGCTACACCATCGGTCAGCGCAAGGGCCTGGGCGTCGCGATGGCGCATCCCGTGTACGTAACGGGCGTCGACGCCGACAGCAGCACCGTGCATCTGGGCGAGGCCGAGGACCTAACGGCCACAGCGCTCACGGCCAACGACTGGATCTGGAGTGCCCCTGCCGACCGCATGGAGGCAGAACTCGATGCCGGCGGCATTCGCGTGGGCGCCAAGTACCGTTACCGTCAGAAAGACCAAGCAGCGACCCTTACGCGCGGCGAAGACGGGCAAATGCTGCTGACTTTTGACGAGCCGCAGCGAGCCATCGCCCCCGGCCAGGCCGTTGTAGTCTACCACGGCGACATCGTCCTCGGCGGCGGCACGGTGACCGGCGCACTTAAGTAGCCCCATCCCCTTCATAAATTGCGGTGAAATAGGGACTGTTTAAGCGTTTAAAACCGCCAAACAGTCCCTATTTCACCGCAACTTAGAGAGACGGCCTCAGTCGGTACTACTGTATCAGCCGAGGCCGCTGCATCGTTAGCGCTGAACGTAGGCGCGAACCAGCTCGTAGGTATTGCGCACGCCGTCGATGTGGCTGCGCTCGTAGTTGTGGCTCGCGCGTACACGCCGGGGCCGATCAGACCATGGCGAATGTCGTAGCCGGCCGAGAGCGTGGCCTCGACGTCGGAGCCATAGTGCGGGTACACATCGATGGCGTAATCGAGCTCCAGCTCGCGCGCGATGTTGGACAGCGTGGTTACCAGGTCGTAGTTGTACGGACCGCCCGGAATCCTTAGCGCAAATCGAAACCATGCGCTCGGTGCAGCCCAGGTCGTCGCCCACGCAGCCCATGTCCACGCTGATCATCGCGCGTGTCGGCCGGCACAAAGGCACCGCCGTGGCCGACCTCCTCGTACACCGTAAAGAGCAGCGAAACCTTGCGCGAAAGGGTCACCTCGCCGTCGGCGACAGCGCAGGCCAAACCCAGCAGAATCGACGCGGACAGCTTGTCGTCAAGGAAGCGACTCTTGATGAAGCCGCTCTCCGTTACCGTGGTGCGCGGATCCATAGCGATGATGTCGCCGGTTTGAATACCCAGCTCGAGCACATCGTCCTTGCTGTCAACGTTCTCGTCGAGCAGGATTTCCATGTTCTTCTCGATGGTCTTGACCGGCTCATCGGCCACATGCGCCGAAGGCTCGGTATTGAGAACCACGCCCGTGTACACATTGCCGCCACGCGTGTAGACGGTGCAGTTCTCGCCATCGGCCGTAGACCACTGGTGCCCACCAAGCGTCGTGGGACGCAGGCGACCATTGTCCTTAATGGAGCGCACCATGGCGCCCAGGGTATCGACATGGCTCGCCAGTACGAGCGGCTCACCCTCGCCACCAAGCTCAACGAGCACGTTGCCCTTATTGGAACGCTCGGGGCCAAAGCCCATATCGCGCAGGGTCTCCATCAGATAATCAGTAGCCGCACGGGTATAGCCGGTAGGCGAAGCAATAGAAGTCAGCGTCTTAAGCTGTCCTGCGATATAGAGAGAGCGTCTCCCCTAGAGAAGCATCAATATTAGAAGTCATATGCATCCTTCCAAGTAAAACTAAGACCGAGTCCCGATTTTAACCGTTCTGCACGTGCAATGCCCCAGGAGCCGAGCCGCCTCCAGACGTCCCCGCACCGGTTTTGTGCACGTGCACGGTTTACAATCTCAATCTTGCATAAATCCTATTGGTATTTGCATAGAAATGAGGCATCTTTTGCTTCGTCTCAGGGTGCCCCACCTTGACCGTGCAAAAAACGGAGTATTCAGCACCGTGGGCCCCAACGGCCCCATCACGAACGACAAAACGACGCGGTTACAGCAGTGTTGCAGGTCGTCGCAAAGCAGAAACTCAGTAACAACCCCCTCCACTCATCGATAGCCCGCCCACAATGGCTGTCGATGGGCGCCTGCGGATCACTACCGCCCATTCACAACGTTATGCATTTTTAAGAGCTTGTTGAATACTCCCAAAAATGCACGCAGGGAAGTGCACCACCTATCCGCAGCGGGCAGTACGCCTTGGTTTTGTCCGTCTCAGGGCATCGACGCAGCACAAAAAGCCCCGCCGTGCGTAGCACGGCGGGGCCAGCGGCACGTCAAAAGACCATACACCTACGGGCGAAGGACCACCAAACTGGGCTAGGCAGCCGGGCAGATCTTCTTGAAGAGCTCGATGACGTCGTCGAGCGTTGCCTCGCGCGGGTTACCCGGGAAGCAGGCGTCGGCCATGGCGTCCTTGGCCAGGACCTCGATCTCGTCAGCCTTCATGGCCTCACAGACGTGCGGGATGTTCACGTCGGCGGAAAGCTGCTTGACGGCGGCGATGGCGGCATCGGCGGCCTCGGCGGTGCTCATGCCCGTGGTGTCAACGCCCATGGCGACGGCAACCTTGGCCAGGCGCTCAGCGCAAACCGGCTTGTTGAACTCCATGGCGATCGGCAGCAGCATGGCGCAAGCGACGCCGTGCGGGGTGTCGTAGTGAGCGGACAGGGTGTGAGCCATGGCGTGGTCGATGCCCAGGCCAACATTGGAGAAGCCCATGCCGGCGACATACTGACCAAGAGCCATGCCCTCACGGCCGGAGCCGGGCTGGCCGGACTTGGCCTCGGCGACGGAGTCGCGCAGGTTCTCGCTGATCAGCTTAATGGCCTCAAAGTGGAACATGTCGGAAAGCTCCCAGGCGCCCTTGGTGGTGTAGCCCTCGATGGCGTGGGTCAGTGCGTCCATGCCAGTGGAAGCGGTCAGGCCGGCGGGCATGGAGGCCATCATGTCGGGATCGACGACGGCGACCTCGGGGGCGTCGTTGGTGTCGACGCACACGAACTTGCGGACCTTGTCGGGGTCGGTGATGACGTAGTTGATGGTGACCTCGGCGGCGGTACCGGCGGTCGTCGGCACAGCGATGGTGAACACGGCGTGGTTCTTAGTGGGAGCAACGCCCTCGAGGCTGCGGACATCGGCGAACTCGGGGTTGTTGATGATGATGCCGATGGCCTTAGCAGTGTCCATGGAGGAGCCACCACCGATGGTCACGATAGCGTCAGCCTCGGCGGCCTTGAAGGCCCTCGACGCCGTCCTTGACGTTCTGAATCGTGGGGTTGGGCTTGATCTCGGGTAGAGGCTCCAAGCGATGCCGGCGGCGTCGAGCTCGTCGGTCACCTTAGCGGTAACGCCAAACTTGACCAGATCGGGGTCGGAGCAGACGAAGATCTTCTTGTAGCCGCGACGCTGGAGCTCGCCGGGGATCTCCTTGATGGCGCCGGAACCATGATAAGAGATGGTATTGAGAACGAAACGATTAGCCATTGATAGCCTCCCATCGTGTGCGGGGCATCCATTACGCCCCCACGCTATGAGTCCCATCCTAACGCTTTTGAAACAAAAACGCGTGAGAACGTCAAACTATTTAAAGCGTTTCAACAGACGATGAAAATATTGCGGCAAAGGGACAGCCCCTTTGCCGCATTCGGTTACTTTCGGCAGCCCTCTTTCCAAGCCTCGGCCGCAACCTTCCAGCGTAAGCGCAAGTCGCGCTCGCGGTCGATGAACATGATGGCAAACGCGACAAACAGCAGCAAGCTCGCCACGACGATGGCGTGCAGGCCCATGCGCTCAATACACCAGTTGCCCAACACGGCGCCAAACACAAAGGTAAAGATCACGCCAAAAGTACAGCAGGCCGTTTTCCAAAAAGCCGCGCCTGTGGGTGATGATGTAATCGTCCACGTTTTGCAGCGCGTTGCGCAAGTTGCCGATGCACATGGTCGTAGCGATGCCGTGACCGTGGATCTTGCGGAAGCTTCTCGACCTGCATGCCGCAGGCAAACGAGGTAAGGCAGTTGGCGAGCAGGTTGTAACCGCCACCGGGGATAAAGCTCACGCCCAGCAAGATGACGGCTTCAAAGAACACCGTCACTTGGCGCCAGTGAATCACGCTGCCAAACCGTTCGTGTACCAGGTCGGCAAGCATAATGCCCACGGCAAACGACACCACAGGGAAGAAGTAGCGCCCGCAAGTGTCCAATTGCCCTCCGAGATGCTCACGCCCACAAGCAGGATGTTGCCCGTCTGCGCGTTTGCGAAAACATGGTCGCGCCCAATGTACGAATACACATCCATAAAGCCGCCGGCGAGCGCCAGGATAATGCCCAGTTCGATGGACTCCGATATCTGTTTGGCACGCTGCATCGTCGTGCATCCTCCTTGTTGACGACCCTCTCGTGCGTTGGCGGAAACATAGCCGCCGTTCATACTGTAACCCATTGACAACATGGCGTGCGCGCGAGACGGCTCCTTCGACACGGGGATACACAGTCTGGAAACAAACGGCACCCGCATCGACGCGCCGATCCGCCAGCTCATGTACTCCCCAGTCTTTTTAGCGCCGTCCCAAAAAGACTGGTTACAATTACGTGCAGCATACAGACACCGGGAGGGATCGTGGCAAAAAAGCCTCAGCACGCTCAGAACAACCAGCGCAGTCAGCAGGGCAAACAGGGCCAGCAGCAAAAGCGTGGCGGCAAGGCCCAGGGCGGCCACGCCGCTCATACCCCGGCAGCGCCCGCCCGCCCCTGGCGACCGGGCCGCGATAAGTTCCTCCCCGTCAACCGCGCCGACATGGATGCGCGTGGCTGGGACCAGTGCGACTTTGTCTACATCTGCGGCGACGCCTATGTGGACCATCCCAGCTTTGGCATGGCCATCATCAGTCGCGTCCTCGACGCGCACGGCTACAAGGTGGGCATCATCTGCCAACCCGACTGGACCGACCCCGCCAGCATCACTGTGCTCGGCGAGCCGCGCCTGGGCTTTTTGGTCAGTGCCGGCAACATGGACTCCATGGTCAACCACTATTCGGTGACCAAACACCGCCGCCACACCGACGCCTATACCCCCGGTGGCGAGGAGGGGCGCCGTCCCAACCGAGCCGTCACGGTCTACGGCAACCTCATCCGCCAGACGTTTAAGGACGCCCCCATCATCATCGGCGGCATCGAGGCAAGCCTGCGCCGCCTGGCCCACTACGACTACTGGCAGGATAAGCTCAAGCGTTCGGTACTGCTCGACTCGGGCGCCGACATTCTCATCTACGGCATGGGCGAGCACGCGATCGTCGAGATCGCCGACGCGCTCGACGCGGGGCTGCCCGTCGATCAGATCACCTATATCAATGGCACCGTCTACCGCACGGGCTCGCTCGACGAGGTCTACGACTACGACCTGCTGCCCAGCTGGAACGACCTTGCCGCCGACAAGCTCAACTACGCGCGCAGCTTTAACGTCCAGCAGCAAAATATGGACCCCATCACCGGCCATCGCTTGGTAGAGCCATATCCCAACAGCGTGTACGTGGTGCAGAACCCGCCGTCGGCAACACTCACCACCGACGAGATGGACGAGGTTGCCGAACTCCCCTACGCACGCGATTGGCATCCCGACTACGACGCGGCAGGCGGCGTGCCGGCCTTTGCCGAGATCAAGTTTTCCATTAGCTCCAACCGCGGCTGTTTTGGCGAGTGCTCGTTTTGCGCGCTCACCTTCCATCAGGGCCGCGTGTTGCAGATGCGCAGCCACGACTCGATCATGCGCGAGGCAGAGCTGCTCACGCGCGATCCCGAGTTTAAGGGCTACATCAACGACGTGGGCGGACCGACGGCCAACTTTAGCCGCCCTGCCTGCGACAAGCAGCTCAAGCACGGCGTGTGCAAGAACAAGCGCTGCTTGTGGCCGAGCGTGTGCAAGAACATGGTAGTCGACGAGAGCGGCTACACGCAGCTGTTGCGCGACCTGCGCCAGCTGCCGGGCGTCAAAAAGGTCTTCGTGCGCAGCGGCATCCGCTTTGACTACACCATGGCCGATGCCTCGGACGAGTTTTTGCGCGAGCTGCTAGAGCACCATGTCTCGGGCCAGCTCCGCGTGGCACCCGAGCACGTGAGCGACGCGGTGCTGTCCGTGATGGGCAAACCGAGCCGAGCCGTCTACGACGCGTTCTGCCGTAAATTTGAACGCCTGAACCGCGAATACGGACTCAAGCAGTACGTGGTGCCATATCTGATCTCGAGCCACCCCGGCTCGACCATGAAGGAAGCCGTGGACCTTGCCGAGGCCGTGCGCGACATGGGCTATATGCCCGAGCAGGTGCAGGACTTCTACCCCACCCCGTCCACCATGTCGACCTGCATGTACTACACCGGCGTGGACCCACGCACCATGCAGCCGATCTACGTGGCACGCGACCCACACGAGAAGGCCATGCAGCGTGCGCTCATCCAATATCGCAAGCCCGAGAACTACAAGCTTGTGCGCGAAGCGCTGGAAAAGGCCGGTCGCCGCGATCTGATCGGCTACACCAAGCATTGCCTGATCCGTCCCGTACCGCCGCGCCCGGGCGAGACATCTGCCGGCGGCGGACACGGCACTGGCAAGAAGGGCGGCAAGGCCCACGACAGCGCTGGTGGTGCCGGCAAGGGCCTAAGGGCAACAAGGGATACGGCGGCATATCCCGCGCGCAGAACACTGCCGGTCGCAATCGCGCGGCCCAGGGACGGCAGGGCGCCAACGGAGGCGGCAGGCGCAACTAGCGCGGCGAGGCGGCATGCCGCCGTTGGCGACACGACACGCCCCACCAATAAAATGCCGCTCGCCGGGGCGTCGCAGAACGATTCCCCGGCGAGCGGCCGATTAATATTGTCTATCTCAAAACATCGTTACTTTTTGTCAAAACGACCATAGAGCGCAAACGAGAGCGTCGCGGAAATAACCCAAGTCAAAGCGATGCAGACGACAATCATGATCAGATTCATGGGATTGCCGCTTGGATCGGCATAAACGGGCAACGAGGTAATGCCAGGCATAACAAAGCCGAAGCACTTTGCGCCCAGAACAACGGTGAGCGCACCGCCAATGCCATCCGCGATCATCGCAGCGATAAGCGGAGTCCTGTTAGGAACCTGAACGGTAAACAAAGCGGGCTCGGAGATTCCCATAAATGCCGAGAAGGCGCACGTCATTGCAGCGGACTTGAGCTTTTCGTCGGTCATGCGCAGGGCCGCACCAAAAGACGCACCGCTTTCGGCGAGGTTATGGCAGAAAGAAATCGGGAGCAGATAGTCATACCCAAGCGTTGCGATATTGAAATCTGGATGGGGCTCGTCGACTGATGCATGCCGAAGAGCACGATAAGCGGCATAAAGAAGCCCAGCAGAAAACCGGCAACGGGGCCTAACGTCGAGAATAGCCAAACGATACCGTTGGCAAGACCAAGACCGCACCAGGCACCAATCGGAGCGAGCACAAACAGGTTGACGGGAATCACGATAGCAAGGGAGAGCGCCGGAACGACAACGAGCTTAAAAAGAGTCCGGCACGACTTTGTCGATTGCGCGATATACAAAAGACAAGCCAATGACGCCAAAGATAACCGGAAACACGGAATCGGCGTAGCTAAAAATCGGCACCGTAAAACCGAACAGCGCAAGAGGCGTCTCGCCCGTACCGACAGCGTTGACAATGGTCGGGTACATCAGCGATCCGGCAACACAAAGCGCAAGCGAACGGTTGACCCGGAACTTATCAGCCGTAGACATTGCCAGCAAAAACGGCAAGAAGTAGAACGGGATATCCGAAATCATATTGAATATCGCAAAGTCGCCGGCACCCGTGTCGATTCCAAAAGCCGCGATAGCAGCTAGGATGCCCTTTACGATGCCTCCCGCCACCAGTGCGGGAATGATAGCGGAGAAGATTCCGGTGATAATATCGAATACGCGAGCCGAACCTTTTTGGAGCTCAGGCTGCTCGGCGTCGGCGGAGACCTCGCCACCCATCCTGTCACCTAGCATGGGCTCCAATTCGTCATATACCGACCCCACGCTGGTGCCGATGATAACCTGCCACTGCCCGTCTTTAACCTGCGCGCCCAAGGCGCCGTCAAGCGTCTTAAGGGCCTCCAGGTCTGCCTTGCTATCGTCCTTCAGGTTGAATCTGAGCCTCGTAATGCAGTGCGTTGCCATAACAACGTTATCGGCGCCGCCCACGAGCTCGAGGACACGAGCGGCCAGTTCCTTCTTGTCTGCCACAACAATCACTCCTACCCAAAGATCCTCGCCATTAGTGGCGATACATTTCTGATACCAATAGAAAGAGTCTTTACGCGAGCGCTCCGCAGTGCCGTTGCCGCAATTATCCGATCGACATAGATAAGCCCGTAGCGCTTGTCCATCGTAAGAGGACCGCAGGCAACAAGGTCAATGAATCCCCAGATCATATATCCGCGCACGTCAACACCATCGATCACTGCCTCTTTAAGGCACTTTTATGTGCTGACGCAAATAATCGATTCGATACTCGTCGTGAATGCTGCCATCCTCCTCGACTACATCAGATGTACCGAGGCCGTTCTCGGCGATATACAGGGGCAGCCCATAGCGGTCATACATCTGGTTAAGGGTAACCCTCAGACCAATGGGATCGAGCTGCCAGCCCCACTCACGCGTCTCGAGATAAGGGTTCTTGTTTGCCATGACCAGATTACCCGCAGTCTTCTCCCATCACTGATCGCAGGTGGATACCTGGGAAAAGTAGTACGAGAAGGCCAGGAAGTCGACCGTATTGCGAGCGATGAGCCCTTCATCGCCCGGTTCCATTTGAATCTCGATATCGCACGCATCGAAATAGCGATTCATATAAGCGGGGTATTTTCCACGAGCCATCACGTCCGTATAGAACCAGTTGGAATACTGGTCGTCGTGAATAGCCTGCATGTTATCTTCGGGACGGCAGGTGGCAGGATACGTACAGAATCGAGCGATCATGCCGCCAACGGGAGTATCGGGCGAAAGACGATGGACAATCTCGACGGCACGCGCATTGGCAACGAACTCGTGGTGCAGGCACTGGAAGATGGCTCGATCGAAGTTCTCCCCCTCTTCGTCTTTGACCAGACAGACCCCGTCCCAAGGCGAAAAACGCGCTGCATTGAACTCGTTAAAAGGCAGCCAGAAATCGACCAGATCGCCCAATTCCGCAACGATCGTCTCGACATAGCGGGCGAAGAAATCAATCGTCTTGCGATTCTTCCATCCTCCATATGTGGTAACAAGATTTACCGGGATGTCATAGTGAAGCATGGTGACGAAGGTCTTAATGCCGTGCTTTTTGCACTCACCCAGCATGCTTCGATACCACTCGATGCCTTCGCGGTTAGGCTCAAGGTCATCTCCGTTAGGATAGATTCGGCTCCAGCAAATAGAGGTGCGGAACAGCTTGAGACCCATCTCCGCAAAAAGCGCGATGTCCTCACGGTAGTGATGATAGAAGTCGTTACCGCGCCTAAACGGGTAGAACTCAACGCCATCATCTGCGAGAGCGTTCATTAGCTCGTCATGGCAGAAGGGGTTGTTTTGATGCTTGTCCTCAATCTGGTCATGAGTCCAGGTGCCATCCAGCCATCGACAATCCTGCGTCGACTTTCCCTTTCCGCCCTCATTCCAGGCGCCATCGGCCTGCGAGCACGATATGGCTCCACCCCATAAAAAGTCGGAGTCAAACCCATGTTTTAACTTACCCATTTGCCCTCCTTGATCGGATGCTCCAGCGGATAACCCAATACTAGGAAGAACAAGATGCATAAGATATCGCATAGAAAGCTTGGGATTATAACATTATTTTAGATATAATACCGTTCAAGGCATCGATTCTACCGTTCACCGCTGGAGCACCCATGGATTCGAATCTCAAACAGTTGCTCTATACGCATACCGAGACCGAAGAATGGCATCGTACGCATCCGGGAGAGCTCAGCCCGCGATATAACAGGGTGGAAACCACAACCATTAACGGCCAAGAGGTCTATCTGTTTGATTGGAAAGAAACCCTTGACGAAAACCCCGTGGGCCTTATCAAGGAGTCGCGCTTTACCGACATTCCTCCTCATATCAATCGGGATATGGAGCTTAACTACGTGTACGACGGCGTCTGCACGTTCATCGTCAACGGAAGGCGACTACTCCTTAAAAAGGGCGACGTGCTCATCTGCAACACCGGCCTAGTCAGAAGCGTTCCATACGTTAAGGGCGAGCATGATATCGTCATTTCAATCGTCTTCAAAAAAGAAATGTTCGATTCGGTGTTCCTGAGCCAGCTACCCGGCGCGTCACCATTAACGAATCTTCTATTTGATTTTGTGTCCAAAAACCGTGAGGCCCGCAAATATCTCATTCTTCCAGAGGAATACGCCCGACATGCGCGACGCCTCATCGAGATGCTCTTTATCGAATACCACTTCAAAGATGCCTACTCCAATGAACTCATGAGGCACCTCGCCGTCAGCCTATTCCTTGTTCTCATTCGAGGACTGTACCGACGCTCCGCAACTGATAACCAGGCGATTATGTCGGACGAACGCATCGTGTCGATTCTGAATCATATTGAACAAAGCTACGGCGACTGCACGCTCGAAAGCATTGCGAGCGATACGGGTTATAGCACCAGCTATCTCAGCAGCTTGATCAAGCAAAAACTGGCAAAAACGTTTTCGCAAATCAAGCTCAACCAACAGCTCACAGAGGCGGCATATCTTCTCAATAACACCGAGCGCAGCGTGCAGTATGTAGCCCGAAAAGTCGGCATCTCCAACATGTCATTCTTTTACTCAAAATTCAAAGAAGCATTCGGCGAAACGCCAGGTGCGTTCAGGACGCATCGGTCTAGTTAAAGTCATTGATAATCAGGTCGATCAGTTTCACATGGCTCAGAAATGCACGACCGGAGCAGCGAGCGCATCGCCTCTACCAGCACAAAGCCGGCGATGGTGACCGTGACCGCCACGTCGAACGGCGTGTTCACAAACCAGAGCAACGTCATGAGGTACGACCCGGCATTAAAGGCAAAGTGCAACAGGATCGTGTAGCGGAGCTTTCCGGTCGTCACGAGCACCCAGCCAAAGATGAGGCCGGCAGCACCCGCATAGCAACCCTGCACCCAATTCATGTGCATAAAACCGAAGATTGCCGCCTGCAGCACAATCGCCGCGGCGATACCCCAGGTACTCGGGGCCGCCCAGGGCACTATGGTGCCGTCTTGCGCGCTCACGCGGCGCCGACGTTTCCAGAGCGGATGGCACAGTGGATTAAACGCACGCAGTGAGAACTCAAAGATGATGCCGCGCACCAGGAGCTCTTCGCAAAATGGGGCGCCGAGCACCGTGGTCAGGACGGCCAGATAGCTCGTGTCGCCCATGCCTGTTTCCTCGACGAGCTCGCTATAGTCTGCCGCGACCTCGGGCAGCAGCGACAGCACGCCGTCGCATAGGTAGCTAATGACCACCTGCATGGACAGGCCGATCACGACAACGCAGACGATGCGCTTCCATGCCGCGCCTGCTCCCCCACCGAGCGGGCGCTCGCCTTGCCGGCGCGCCATAAACGAGAGCGCGGCCACAGATAACGCCACCACAGCAGCGCCATCAAAAACGACGCCGTCTGAGCGGCAGCCTGGAACCATTGGATATCGAGATTGTCGATCGGATAGCCCGTCAGCGCCGACACGGCATAGAGAACAGAAAACAGAACCACGCTCAGGGCTATATCGGCAGCGACAACACCAAAACAGGCAAGCTCCCAAACCAGCGCATTGAGCATGCCAGCCTCCTCCCGACGACTAGTCATTGGGGACGTTCTTCAACGACTAGCTGTTGGGGACACTCTTTACCAAAAGCCCCGCTCGGCGAGATGTCGAACGGGAAGGTGCCGCAGCGATTGAACGCGGCGATAAACATGCGGATGGCGTTGGACGGCGTGGTGCCCACGAGCTGAGTTGCCGCCGCGAAGGCTGCCTCCTCCTCGGGCAAGACCTTCGCGACTACGGGGGTCATGTGTTCTGCCATGGCGCTTCCTTTTTGAAACGACGGTGGTGCGGATAGATGCGGGCCACGCGGCTGGGCGACGGGCTGTGAAGGCAACCCGATTGGCCCGCATCTGAGTTTGTTCTACGGCGTTGGTATTACTTGGTATTCCTAAGTATTACCCCGTAGATAGAATACCATACCCGACCCCATGGAGACAGAAGAAAACGAATCATTTTATTGTTGAGTTAGCGCCTGAAATGGCTTTTTGAGCGTGATGATGTCCGAGATATCGAGGGCCCGAGCGTCAGCGGCATCGTGCGTGGCAAGCAACAGCATGCGACCGTCGAGCAAGTCGAGCACGACCTCGGCGCATGCGTCGCGCGCAGCGATGTCTAGACCGGTAAAGGGCTCGTCCAGAATCACTGCGTCGCCCGGGCACAGCAGGGCTCGGGCAATCTCGACGCGACGGCGCTGCCCGCCCGAGAGCTCGGCCACACGAGCATGTACATCGACCCCCGGCACCAGCAGGCGCAACAGGGCTGCGGCACTCGAGGCGTCCACGCGCGCGTCGGCGCACACCAGCACGTTATCCAAGGCAGAAGCGTCCTCGACCAGGCGCACATCCTGAAACACCATGGAGCATGGCGCGCACTCCCCCGCCGCAAGGGCAAGGAGCGTCGACTTACCCGCACCCGAGGCGCCCATCACGCAGGTACGCCCACCGGCGGGCACGCGAAGTACCAGTCCGTCGAGCGCCGGCGCCCAGGGCGCCCGATCGCCCACGGCAAGCGCAAGCTCCGCCGCAGCGCCGGCGCCAGCAGGGTCGCCCGAACGCCCGCGAGTACCACGCCCATGTGCCCGCACGGCAACACGCCATGCCACGGGTCCCGAAACCCGCAGCGACCACACCAGCACGCGCTCACACGCCCACGAGGCGGCAACGACCAGCACGGTCCACGCCAGCAGATCAGCCGTCTCGATCAACAGCTTTGCCTGATAGATGCGCTCACCCACGGTGCCCGCCGCCATGCCGATCAGCTCCGCCGCCACACCGGCCTTCCAGCTCATGCCAATCACGGCGCGGGCGCACGAAAGCACAAACGGCAGGACCTCGCGCCAGGTGTGGGCGCAAAACAGTCGCCAGCCCCGCACGCCATGCAGGCGAAACATCTGCTCCAGTGGCTTATCCGCTTGCGCCAAACCCTCAACCAGCGAGAAATACACGCCCGGCAGCGCCATCAAAAAGACGGCGGCGATGCTCACGCGCGCCGACCCCAGCCAAATGAGCAGCAAGACCACCACGCAGGCAACCGGCGTCGCCTTAATAAATGAAAGCACCGGCGCCACCAGGCGGGCAACCAGGCGCGAGCGCACCGAGACCCCGGCAAGTACGCCGCCGCACGCCGCGGCAAGCGCCAGCCCGCCCAGTATCCGCGCGCCCGAGCCCGCCAGAATCGCCCACGTGCTGGCATCGCACACTAGCCGCAGCAACGCCACCACGACAGCGCCCGGCCCCGGCAAGATCAGCGGCTGCGCCACCAGCGCCGCTGCGAAGACCCACACGGCAAGCCAAAAGGCGGCAACGGCACCTGCTGCCGCCACCGCCTTCATACGCTCCGTCATTTGTCGAGCAAACGCACGCACGGGCTACTCCATGTAGTAGAAATCGTCAGCCGGGAGCTTGCCGCCCACGGCGCTCGCGTCCGCATCGGCCAGCACCTGCAGGTACCCACCGAGCGCCGTCTTCATATCCTTCCCCGTCTGGCACACGAGCATGCACCCGGGAATCGCCTTTTCGGCGATTTTGGCGTTATCCACGATGCCCGCATCGACCACGGCCTGAGCCCAGTCTGCCGGCGCCGCATTGACAGCCTTAACGCTCGCCGCATGGCAGCTCAAGAACTCCGCCACGGCCTCGGGATGTTCCTCGGCAAAGGCGCGGCGCACCACGGTCACGCCCGTCAGCAAGCGCGAGCCCGTGTCACCCGCTAGCTCGTCCCACGCATCGGTCAGGCTCACCGGCGCCGACAGCTTGCCTTCGCTCTTTGCGATGGCCGCCGTCTTGAACGGCTCGGGCAGCACGCCCACGGCATTCGGGTCGGCAAGCAGGGCCGAGAGCACCTCGGTAGGCTCGCTCTTAAACTCGAGCGCCACCTGGCCGGTCAGGCCCGCGCGCTCCAGCAGGTAGTTCATGACGTACTCCGGCGTGGTGCCCTTGCCCGTCATGTAGACGGTATGGCCCGCCAGGTCGCCAAACGAGGCCACGCTCGCGTCGCCCGTCACCACGTTCAGCACGCCCAGCGTGTTGATGTCGATGACCTGCACCGCGCCCTCGGTCTTGTTGTAGAGCACGCTCGCCACGTTGGCGGGCACCAGGGCAATGTCGACATCGCCCTGAATGACCTTGGGCACGATCTCGTCGGCGGCAGCGCTGATCGCAAAGTCGAACTCGTTGCCCGTCTCGCCATCGGCCGCCTGATCCATAAACCGCACCAGACCGATCGACGTCGGCCCCTTGAGCGAGGCGACATGCACCTCGACCGGCTCTGCGGCGGCACTGACGCCGTCCGCGGCAGCCGAGCCTGCAGCAGACCCGGCCCCCGCAGCCCCGCCGCCACAGCCCGCGAGCGCAAGCGACAGCGCGCCCGCGGCAAGCGCCGAGGCAAACCCCCGGCGCGACATCTCAACATCAAACGCGCGCATCGCTAGCACGTCCCCTCGTTAGGCATCGTCCATGCGTGATGGTCGGTATGCAGCAATTCCTCGGCCAGCGGCGAGAGCGGCGCGCCCAAGAACTCGCGGTAGCACGCCTGGACATCGGGATTCTCGTGCGAGAAGCGAATGTCCGCCTTCGCATCCAGGCCCCACAGTACCTGGCCGCGCTCGGCTGCCAGCTCGCAACCGTCGTGGATAGGCTGACCGCCGCCACCGACGCAGCCGCCCGGGCATGCCATAACCTCGACGAAGTCATAGCTCACACGGCCGTCACGAATCGCGTCGAGCAGGCGGGCGGCATTGCCCAGCCCGTGTGCCACGGCGACGCGCACCTTGGTGCCATCGATATCGGCCACGGCTTCCTTCCAGCCGTCCAGGCCGCGCACATCGGTAAAGAAGTCGGCGTCGGGATTCTTGCCCGTCACCAGGTAATAGGCCGAGCGCACGGCGGCCTCCATCACGCCGCCCGTGGCGCCAAAGATCACGCCCGCGCCCGTGCCAAAGCCCAGCGGCGTATCGAGCGGCTCCTCGACCAGCGTGTCAACGCTCACGTGGCTTGCGCGGATCATGCGCACCATCTCGCGCACCGTCAGCGCAACGTCCACGTCGGGCGTGCCGTCCTCGCCCACCATGCTCGGCAGCGCGCACTCGGCCTTCTTGGCCGTACACGGCATCACGGACACCACAAACAGACGCTCGGGCTCCACGCCCAGCACCTTGGCGTAATAGGTCTTGGCGATGGCGCCGAACATCTGCTGCGGCGACTTGGACGTGGACAGGCTGTCGACAAACTCCGGATAGCGTGCCTTCACAAAGCGCACCCAGCCCGGGCAGCAGCTCGTGAACATGGGCCAGCTGCGGCTGTCGCCCTCGCTCTTGGCGGCCTTACCTAGGCGCTCGAGCAGCTCGGAGCCCTCCTCCATAATGGTGAGATCGGCCGAGAAGTCGGTGTCGAACACGTACTCAAAGCCCACGCGGCGCAGCGCGCAAGCCAGGCGCTCGACGGTAGCCTCCTCGCGCGGAATGCCGAGCTCCTCGCCCCAGGCGCTGCGCACGGCAGGCGCGATCTGCACCAGCACGATCTTGTCGGGATCGGCAAGCGCGTCAAACACAGTCTCGGTATCGTCGCGCTCGCACAGTGCGCCCGTCGGACAATGCGTGATGCACTGACCGCACGCGACGCAATCGGTCTTGCCGATCGGCGCACGCCCGCGGGTGCCCACGGCGGTATGCGTGGCGCGGTTGGTCAGGTCCCAAATCCCTAGGCCCTGTACGCTCTCGCACACCTTGATGCAGCGCATGCATTTGATGCACTTGTCGTTATTCACGGATGATGGGAAATCGAAGTCCCAGCCCTCGCGCGCCAGGTGCTGCTCGTACGGCAGATAGAAGATGCCCAGGTCGTTGGCGATGGTCTGCAGGTTGCAGTTACCACTGCGCACGCAGCTCGTACAGCGCGAGTCGTGCTGGGACAGCAGCAGCTGCACGTTGGTGCGACGCGCCTCGCGGGCCTTGGGGCTGTTAGTGTGGACCACCATGCCGTCGAGCACGTAGTTGTTGCAGGCGGCAACCAGCTGGTCGCAGCCCTCAACCTCGACCACGCACACGCGGCAGCCGCCGATCTCGTTTAGATCGCGCAGGTAGCACAGGGTGGGAATCTGGATGTCGACGGACTTGGCCGCATCCAGGATCGTGGTGTGTTCGGGCACCACGACCTCGCAATTATCGATAGTGAGCTTGACCATGTTGAGTGCTCCGCTTTCGGTGTTGTCGCTGACAGTGGGGTTGTTGGGCTCTACCATTCCAGGTTCCTCCCTCCGCGGAACGCGCCAAAGCCAAAGTGGTCGCAACGCAGGCAGCGGCTTGCCTCCTGGCGCGCCTCCTCCTCGGTAAGGCCCTGCTCGACCAGATTCCAGTCGTGGATGCGCTCGCCGGCCTCGCGCTCGCCCAGCTCGCAGCGGCCGCACTCGTGCTTGCCCTTAAACTGCACGGTCGGCAGCTCAACGTCGAGCTTGATCTTGTGGTCAAAGCCCAGATAGCGATCGATATTTGCCGAAGCAACGCGGCCGGCGTTGATGGCCCGGATGACGGTGGCGGGACCGGTCTGGCAGTCGCCGCCGCTAAAGAGGCCATCAAAGTTGGGCACGGCGCCATCCGAATCGGTGACCACGCAGCCCCACTTACAGGCGATGCCCATGTCCTCAAACGGCTTGGATCGATGTCCTGACCAATGGCCACAAACACGCGCTCGCAGGAATGACGCGCTCGGGCGTGGCTGCGGCACGCGGGGCCGGACGCCCACGACGGGGCTCGCCGATAATCTGCGGCTGCACGCGCAGGCCACTCACGCGACCATCTTCGCCCGTCTCGATGGCGAGCGGTGCGGTGAGCTCCAAAACCTCGCAGCCCTCGGCCTGGGCGCCGGCGATCTCGGCATCCTGGGCCGTCATGTCGCAGATGCGGCGGCGGTAGACGATGCTCACCTTTTCGGCACCGCAGCGCACGGCAGAACGCGCCACGTCCATGGCCACGTTGCCGCCGCCGATGACGCACACACGCTGACCGCTCAGGTCGGGCAGCTCGTCGTCGCCGATGGCGCGCAGCATCTTGACGGCCGACTCCACGCCGGGCGCCTCTTCGCCCGGAAGGCCGAGCTTCTTATCGCTGTGGGCGCCAATGGCCAGGTAGACGGCATCGAACTCGTCGCGCAGGCGGGCAAGCTCCTCGCCGTTGACGGAGTGATCGAGCTCAACGTCGATGCCGGCGCTCAAGATCCAATCGATCTCGGCCTGCAGGCGCTCGCGCGGCAGACGATAGCTGGGGATGCCGTAGCGCAGCATGCCGCCCAGGTGGTGGCGCTGTTCAAAGATGCTCACCTTGTGGCCCATCACGGCCAGGTAGTAGGCGCAGGAAAGACCGGCCGGGCCGCCGCCGATCACGGCGACGCGCTTCCCGGTGTTGTCCACTACATGCGGCTTGTGGTCGTTGAGGTCACTGTGCTCAACGGCAAAACGCTTGAGGGCGAGGATGTTCATGGGGTCGTCGACCATGCCACGGCGGCAATGCATCTCGCAGGGATGCTCGCACACCAGGCCGCAAACGAGCGGCAGCGGGTTATTCTTGCGGATGACCTTGACGGCATCGGCATAGCGGCCGGCCTCGACGAGCGAAATGTAACCGGGAATGTCGACGTGCGCCGGACAGCCCGAGACACACGGGACGCGGGCCTCGCGGTCAAAGCCACAGGAGTGCTCGCGAATGTGATGCTCAAAATCGTCGCGGAAGCCGCGAATGGCCGTGAGCGCCATGGCGCCGGCCTCGTAGCCGATGGCGCAATCGCTCGAAAGGTAGATGGTGCGGGCCGTGCGCTCAATCAGGTTGAGCGTGGACTCGTCGGCGCGGCCTTCGAGCACATCGGCGAGCAGATCGCTCAGCGCGCTCAGGCCCACACGGCAGGGCGTGCACTTGCCGCAGCTCTGGGTGGAGCACAGGTTGACGAGCGCTGCCGTAAACTCAACGGGGCACGGGGCGAGCGAGCTCACCGCCAGACGACGTCCGAGCGCATCGTGCAGGTCGTCCATGACGACCTGAGCGTGGCTGCGTTCCATTACATGCAGTCGAGCCATAAGATCCCCTCTCACATGGCAGCCCGGAGGCGAGGCCGGGCGAAGTTGCTACACGCACAACACTGACCTAAAAAGTTGTTAGGTCTCCACGCAGTTCGGCAGGCGGTATGAAATGTCACCCTCGGCGGTGAAATAGAACATTACCGCAGATAAATGCCATATTTGATAAAACGCGTTACCAAATGACAATGCCCCGCCCACGCAATCACGTGGACGGGGCATTGCTCCAGGTATGCGGCCAGCGACCCTGTTGCTTTTACTTAAGCTCGGGCCAGTAACCCTTGTTGGCCTCGATCATGTCGTCGAGAACCTCCTTGGCGACCTTCATCGACGGCACGGTCTTATTCAGCGTAAAGGCCTTGAGCGCCTTCTCGTACGAACCCTCGATCGTAGCCTCGACCACGAGCTTCTCGGAGTTCAGCTGCTGCATCATGAGGCCCTGCTGGAACAGAGGAATGTTGTCGCGGCTGATGACCTCGGGGCCGTTCTTGCCAATGTAGGCAGGCAGCTCGACCATAGCGTCGTAGGGCATGTTGGGGATAGCGCCCTTGTTCTCGCAAATGACCAGGAAGCGCTGCTTGGTGTCGTTCTTCAGAGCGATAGCCAGATCGGCAATCCAGTCGCCGTGGCTGCCCGCATAGAACGTGCTCTCGTCGATCTCGCCCGTCTTCTCGTAATGGTCGATACCATCAAAGAGGTTCTTCTCACGCGTCTCCTCAACCTCGTTAGCACGGGTGCGCTCGGGGTTGGAGTGCTCGACGAACTCCTTCTGCTGCAGGTAGTAGTTCAGATACGTGTTGGGCAGGTACTCCGGGAAGCACTCCATGATCTCGTACTCGCCCTTCCAGACGTAGTACCAGCTGCCCTTGGTGTGGCGATTCTGCTCGGGGTGCTCGTCGGTGGCCTCCTCGGGCTTCTTTGCCATGAGCGAGCCCATGCCCTTGAGGTAAGAGTCGGGCAGCAGAATCTCATGCTCCTTGATGTACTCGCGCAGCTGCAGGGAGCACCTCCTCGCCCTTGTGGCGGATCGAGGTGAACCAACCAAAGTGGTTGAGGCCAAAGTAATCGTACTCGACATCCTTCTTGTCGATATCGAGCGCGGCGCAAACCACGTCGATGATCGCGATCGGCATGTCGCAGATGTTGATGATGCGAGCGTTGGGACGCAGCACGCGGCAGCCCTCGGAGACGATAGCGGCAGGGTTGGAGTAGTTGAGAATCCAGTAGTCCTTCTTGGCGTACTTCTCAACGTCATCGATCAGCTCGACCATGGGGAAGATGGTGCGCATGCCGTAGGCAAGGCCGCCGCAACCGCAAGTCTCCTGACCCACGCAGCCGTGACGCAGCGGAATCTTCTCGTCCTGTTCGCGCATGGCGTAGCCGCCCACGCGCATCTGGGCAAACACGAAGCTCGCGTCGGTAAAAGCCGTCTTTTGTCGGTGGTCACCGTGAGCTTGATGTCCAGGCCGAGGTCCTCGTGCAAAATCCAGTCCACGAGCACGCCGATCTTGCGCTGGCGCTCCTCGTTGATGTCGTACAGACGAATCTCGTCAACGTCGAGCTCGTCCTTGCGCAGGGCGATGGACTTGACGATGCCGGGGGTAAAGGTATCCGCCACCACACAGAGTAATGATCATTGTTTACTGCTCCTTCTCAATTGCGTTTTCGACCTTGTCGCGCATCTCGGCGACCTTCATGCCAAAGATGATCTGGATATTATTGCCGTTGCGGTTGATGCCGCTGTTGGGCACGTGGTTGATGAGGTCCTCATTGATGAGGTCCGGGTTCTTAACGTTCACGCGGAGACGCGTAAAGCAGTTCTCGAGCTCCTCGATGTTGTCCTTGCCGCCAAGACCTGCGACCAGGTCGGCAATACCTGCATCGACGCCCTCTGCGGGAGCCGCGGCAACAGCGCCCTGCTTCACCGCGACAGACGCGGCGGCCTCGCCCTCGGCAACGGACTCGGCAAGCTCGGACTCTTCCTCGCGACCAGGCGTGGGAGGTTGAGCTTCTTGATAAGGAAGGTGAAGAGGAAGAAGTACAGCGCGGCGTTGACGACTCCAAGCACCAGCATAACCGGCCAGTTGGTCTTATCGACGCCCAGGACCAGGTTGGAAACCACGATGTTGATGATGCCGCCTGCAGTCGAAGCGGGCACGGAGAGGACCTTGAGCAGGACCAGGAAGATGCCGGAAAGAACCGAGTGAACGACAAAGAGCACGGGAGCGGCAAAGACAAAGAGGAAGTCCATAGGCTCGGTCACGCAGGAGAGCACGGCGGTGATGATCAGCGGGATGATAACGGCCTTGGTCTTATCCTTGTTCCCCTTGTAAGCGGTGACGATAAAGGCGAGGCCGATGCCGATGTAGGGCCACAGATTGTTGAAGGTGTAGCTGTTGAAGTAGGTGCTATCGGAGAAGGGCTGACCCGTCATTGCCATCTCGGCAACACGGATGGGATAGGCGCCGGCGATAACCTGACCACCCAGCGTAAGGGTGCCACCCACATCGGAGAACTGGAACGGGGTGTAGATGAGGTGGTGCAGACCGGTGGGAACGAGCAGCTTGTTGAGCATGCCGTAGATAAACAGGCCGATGTTGCCCGACTCCTTAATGATGCCGGCAACGGAGGAGATGGCACCCTGAACCGGAGGCCAAACGATGCAGAAGCCAGCGCCCATGATCCAGGAAATGATGATCATAATCAGGAACGGGAAGCGGACGCCCGAGAACATCGAAAGGGCAATGGGGAACTGCTTGTTCGAGTACTTGTTGAACACGGCGCCGGTGATGCAACCGAGAATGATGCCGCCGAACACGCCGGTATCGAGCACCTGGATGCCCATAACGGTGGCCTGGCCGGTTCCGGTAAGACCGAGCATGCCGCTCGCATCGGCAAGAGAGCCGGTGGCGTTGAGCACGATGTTGTTAGCCTGCAGGAACAGGAAGAACGACATCAGGGCAATCAGCGAAGCATGGCCCTTGTTCTTCTTTGCCATGGCGCCGGCGATGCCCACGCAGAACAGAATCGAGAGGTTGTTGATGATAAACATCAGCGACTGGTAGACAACGGCGCCCACAAGCTGGAACGGACCGGAGCCCAGTACGGGGACCAAAGCGCAAATGGTCTTGTTGGTCAGAATGATGCCCACGATGAGCAGGATGCCGGCAACCGAGAGATACATCATCGGCTGAACGATCGACTTCGCGAACACCTCCAACGGCGCTTTGAAATTGAACTTCTTTTTTGCGGTCATAGCGGTACTCCCCTTCCTTTTCCGCAAATTAAGACAGATGTGCCCTGGACAAGACCGCGAGCCTTGCCTTATATCAATCGATGTGTGGGCACGTTATGCCTAGAGACCAGGTTCTCCAAGCAGGTTAACAATGTGATATGCGAGATAGCTCTTCTCGGCATCGGTAACGACAACGTTATAGGTAGACGACAAGTGGGCGGCTATGGCGTCCGCGCACGAGAATGCGCACGGATACGCCGTTTCATCGATTCGGAACAGCGCGTCTCCGTTGATTTGCCCGGCCGTGGGGTCAAGCGCCCGCTGTGCGAAAAACTGCAGGTGGCGGACGAAACGCTCATAGGGCAACGAGGTGTCATCGAGGGTCGTAGCATAGCGCTCGGAAACAATCGCGAGCACGTCGCGAACAAGCTGGACCGAAACAATCAAACGGTCGGAGCGTTGCGGCATGGTGGCGTTGACGATATGCAGCGTAATGAAGCCCTGCTCTTCTTCGCTCATCTGAATGCCCATATACTCCTTGATAATCTGCAGCGCACGGCCCGCAAGTGCATACTCCTTGCGATAGAACTGCTGGATCTCGAGCAGCAACGGATTCTCACAGGAGACGCCCTTGCGCTCACGCTCCAAAGCAAAGGCTGATATGGTCTGCGAGAGCAATGAGAATCTTGTCGTTGATATCAACATTGAGCTCACGACGGAGCATCTGAACAATGTCCTCGGCAATCACGAGGTTGACGGTGGGGATGGACTCCAAAAGATGTGCCAAGCGGTCAATCGTACGCGAATCCTGAGAAGTTCCCTCCTGCAACGCGTAGGTCTTTTCGATCGACGCCTCGTCGATGGCATCGCCGGCATGACGGCCAAAGCAGAGGCCTCGGCCGATGACGATGAGCTCGGCCATCGTCCGAAGTGACCATTGCGACGTTGTTGTTAAAAACTCGCTTGATAACCACGGTACCCACCACAAGAATTTACTCGGAAAGCCAGACGACAGGCTCTTTAACAGCAACAGGGCCGGAAGCATGCTCACGAAGAGTCGAGTTCTCTGAACGCTCGCACACGATAACGAAGACCGTGGGATCGAAGCCGGCGGCGCGGACCGCGTCGAAATCGACCTCGACGAGGGGCTGGCCCGCGTCGACATGGTCACCCTGGGCAACAAGCGCATGTAAGCCCTTGCCCTCAAGCTTAACAGTGTCGATTCCGATATGCAGCATCACCTGAGCAGAGCTGTCGTCGGACATGATGCCCAGCGCGTGCTCAGTCGGAAACAGCGCCGCAACGGTGCCGGAAACAGGAGCGCACACCGTTCCCTCTTGGGGAACCACGGCAACGCCATCGCCCACAGCACGGCTGCTAAAAGCGGGATCATTGGTATTTTCTAGATGAACAAGCTCGCCGGAAACGGGAGCGAGGATTTCGAACTCGGAAGCCGCAGTCGTCTGCTCATCCGAACCGCCCATCAGGCGAGAAAAGAAACCCATGGTGGCATGTCCCTTCATAAATATAGCCCAACCAAAATCAAGCGAATGCATCCATAGAGACACACCCGTTCAAAGACTTTGGTTAGGCCCACGTCCGAGGGACTCGGTAACCTTCCGCATTTCTTTTTACGGGGGTTATTGTAGACAATTCCAAAGCCGGAACAATCATTAGGACCGATGAACGGTATTTTTTCTTCGATAAACGGTATTTAGGCGACACTTAGGGGCACTCCATTTCTGCCGGCACCCAGGGACACTCCTTGCTCTGGTGCATTGGGGTCAGGTTTGTTTACACCAGGTTGGTGCAGATTAGCCTGGTCCCATTGCACCAATTTCGTATGCGCTAGATAAAGAGCTCGCATTCCTTCCGCACGACGCAAACCTTGCTCAGCATCTGGGAAACAGCGGATAGCTTGTTGGGATCAAGCTTACGAGCGCCTCGCGGACATACGGCAATGCAGCGCATGCAGGAGATGCACGCCTCGCCAGCTGCTCGTTTGGGGTCACCCTTGTCGATAGCACAAACAGGGCACAACGCAGCGCAAGCACCGCAGGAGACGCAATCCTCCGTTGCATGGGGCACCATACTGTGGCCTCCAGCTTGCTTATAAGGACGATTGCCGGGAATAGAGGGCTCGGACGCAGCCCCGTCCAGTAGCTTTTTGCCGGATTCGCTGCGCAAACTCTGAAAGTTGCGCCACATCCTGCGCATCCGGTCGCCCGGCAGCAAACTGTCGCGCAATGGAATGTTCTGCAATGGCCGCAACTGCCGCGATCACCCGGAATCCCGCATGCTTCGCAACGTCCTCCAGCTCTACGAGCGTATCCTCAAACGCGCGGTTTCCGTAGACGCACACCAGAACGGCCCGCGCTCCGTTGCCGTGAACCATGCCCAACCGGTCAGCCACCACAGCCGGGATTCTACCGGCATACGCCGGCACAGAGATTACGGCCACGTCGTCCTCAGTCATCGAGACAGCGCTGAAAACTAGCCCGCTATCGGTCAGATCGACGGTAACGGTATTCTTGTCCAGTGCCCCGGCCACAAGGCCAGACACCTTCTGCGTTCCACCCGTCGGACTAAACACAATTTCGAATACGCTCATCGAACATCCTCCCCTACGTCTGGCAACGCGTCAAGCCGTTTTCACATCCAGCCAGAGTATACGGCACGTGGGATCCCCATTTTGGTGCATCAAGCACCCCAATGCACCAACCCTACGCTGTCTGCCTCTTCGTTTTGTATAAATTACGGTACAGATTGTATATATTTACGGGATACCGCCGTGTTCTCCTGAGGTACCCCATCCCGGACCGTGCAAAAAACGGAGTATTCTGCAACGTGACCGCGCCAGCAATACCCCGAGCGGGCAAACCTTTAGGGCGCTGCGTCATTTTGGGTTCCGACATGGCGAGAATGACGCGCCCCTGCTCCGGAAAACGACGAAATCTGACTCAAAACACTCGCTAGGGATATCCGAAGGCCACCGCTGGCGACGTCGAATCGTATGCAGGCAACTCGATCTGCAGAATACTCCAAAAAATGCACGGCGCACCCCATGGGACCCATTGCCGCATGGTAGGAAACAGGCCCACGGCATCCTCTAGACGCATTCCCGAGGAAATCACATTTGAACTAGCGATCGGATACGGCAAACAAAAGGGCCCGAGCGTAGTTGCTCGGGGCCCTTGTTCGCCTCGCTCTAGCGCGCGACGCGTATGTTACTTGCGCTTGCCGCCGCCGTCACCGGGACGACGGGAGCTGCCGCCGCGCTTGCCGCCACGGCCGTTGCCATAGCTGCCACGGTTATCGCGGCCGCCGGCGCGGCCGCCACGGGAGCCGGCCTGGTTGCCGCCGCGACCACCACGGTAGCCGCCACGACGCTCCTCGCGGGTATCGTCGTAGTTGCGCCAGTCATCGCGACGATCGCGGCTGGCACGCGGGTCACGACGATCGCGCGACTCATTCGAACGACCAGCGCCGCCGCGGCCGCCATTGCCGCGAGCGCCCTCGCGACGCTCGCCGCCGCGGCCAACGCGCTCTTCAAAGCGCTTGCCGCCACGGGACTCACCGCTGCGGGCGCCACGCTCACCGCGACCCTCGCCGCCGCGACGCTCGTCACGGCCACCGCGCTCGTCATTGCGACCGGAACGACGACGATCGCCCGAGACACGCTTGCCGCCACGCGAGCCACGGCCCTCGTCCTCGCGCTCAACACGGCGACGACCACCGCGGTCCTCGTCCTCACGACGACGGCGGTGTGCCTCGCCCTGGAACTGCTTGGCACGACGCTCGGCACGGTTGCCGCGCGCAGGCTGCTCAGCGGCACCGGCACCAGCGCGCTCCTCGGCAGCCACCTCGCGGGCCACGCTCTCCACAGCCTCGTCCACGCGAGCCTGAACGCCCTCGCGCACGCGGGTCTTGCCGCCGCGCTTGGGACGGCTCGGACGCTCGCCGTCGCCGCGACGCTCGTCGCGACCGCGGTTGGAGCGACCGGCCACATCGCCATAGTCATCGCCGTTGCGTTTGCCGTCGCGACGTGCCTGCTCAAGCTTCTTCTTGCTCTTGGACTTGCCGCGCTTGGTCTTCTTCTTCACCTTAAAGGCCGCAGGGTCGCGCTCGGGGTCAATCGCAGGCGGGTTGGGACCACGTGCAGGTCGCCGGCTTCGTAGATGTCGGCGGTCTTGTCCATGAGCTTCTCGATCTCGTAGAACTCGTCCACGTCCTGCTCAGTCACAAACGTAATGGCCCAGCCCAGCTCGCCGGCGCGGCCCGTACGGCCAATGCGGTGGATGTAGTCGGTCGGCTCAGCCGGCACGTCAAAGTTCACGACGTAGCGCACGTCGCTAATGTCGATGCCGCGGGCAAGCACGTCGGTTGCCACCAGCACGTCAACGGTACCGTCGCGGAAGGCAGAAAGCGCGCGCTCGCGCTGGGCCTGGCTGCGGTTGCCGTGAATCGCAGCGGCCTTGATGCCCTTGCGCTCCAGACGACGGCAGCAGCTGTCGGCGCGGTGCTTGGTGCGCATAAAGACGATGGTGCGCTCCGGGCCCTCCTTTTTGAGGAACTCGGGCAACAGGTTGTTCTTGGCCTCGATGGACACCGGGAACACAAACTGGTCGACGGTGTCGGCGGTCGACGTGGCCGGCGCGATCTCCACGCGGGCCGGGTCGCTCACCAGGTCGGTGATCTCGCCCACGGCCTCCTCGTCGAGGGTCGCCGAGAACAGCAGCGTCTGGCGCTCGGCCGGCGTCTCGCGCACAATGCGGCGGACGGCGGGCAAAAAGCCCATGTCGAGCATGCGGTCGGCCTCGTCGAGCACCAGGACCTTAACCTCGTTCAGGTGGCAGGCGCCCTGCTCGATCAGGTCGACCAGACGGCCCGGCGTGGCGACCAGGATATCGCAGCCGTACTTGAGTGCCGCGGTCTGCGGCTTGTAGCTCACGCCACCCACGACGGTCACGGCGACATGGCCGGTGACGTCGGCGATCTTGCTCGCGACCTCGTCGATCTGCTGGGCGAGCTCGCGCGTGGGGGTGATGACGAGCATCACGGGGCCGCGGCCGTTGCCCTCGGGCTTTTTAGCACCGCGACGGCGGTTGCGGCCGCCGCGCTCGCGCACAGGGCTTGGGCGGAGCGATGTGCTCCAGATTGTTCATGGTCGGCAGCAAAAGGCGGCCGTCTTGCCGGTGCCGGTTTGAGCGGCGGCAAGCAGGTCGCGGCCCTCGAGCACCACGGGGATCGAGCCGGCCTGCACGGGCGTCGGCGCCGTGTAGCCCAGGTTCTCGATAGCACGGAGTATCTCGTCCGAAAAGCCCCAGCTCGTTAAAGGCGGGCAGGCTCTCGGTAGCGGACTCGACGGCCTGGGCAGCATTGGCCTCATCGGCGGCATCGAAGGCAGCCTGGGTCATGGCCTCGCGGGCCTCGTCCAGAATCTCGGCGTCGGTGACGTCGGATACAGAATTACGCATATGTTGTTGTTCCTTATCTGCACGCGCTATGGGCACGGCATGCGGCCGCGCGGGCGTGCTTGGTAGTGCGCTAATACATACAAAAACGGGTGCGCACAGAGAGGACGTTGCTCAGCACGCTGGCGATCGCTTTGGCAGCCCTATCACGCGCCGTCCAGACGCAGCAGCTCTAAGCGATGGAGCAGATTCGCCGCCGGTTAGTATACCCGCACTCCGTATGCCCCCACGTAAACCACAGATGACGAGGCGGACGGGGCGGGCCTGGCTGATTGTCTCAATCTGTAACATCTACAGGGCAAATCTTCCTCTACGTGTTACAGATCGAGACAAACGGTCGACACGGCTCACAAACGTCTCAATCTGTAACAGTTAACGAGTAAAATCGGCCCTAATTGTTATAGATCAAGACAGAGGGGGATTTCCGTTCAATCCAAACCAAATCTCTCGGTCTTCCTGCAATTTCGAACATGTGGCCTATAATGTTGCTTTGGTTACGCTATATATTGCGCAACCATTTAATACGTCGCCCACCGGGGGGCCATTAATTCCTATCGCCATATTGGCTAGGAAGCAATCAAAGGAGGTATCCGTGGCAGCAGAGACGCCTTGCTCGGTCCTCTATAACGATATTCGCTCGTTCGGCGGTCTTAAACATCTCGAGATCGCCCGAATGCTCATCAATGGAAACTCCTATCTCGGCAGTACCCTGCTCGAGAAATGCTCTTCCAACCGCTCGTATCTCACCCGTTACATCGTCCATCGCAAGCCTGACCAGTGCGCGCCCGCCATCTACAGCGACTTTACCGTCACCACGCTCAACCTTTCCGCGGCAATCTGCAGCAAGCTCGGCGGCGGCGAGTCCGCCTATCAGGCAATCGCCGAGCACTATCGCGGTCCGGCCGCCAACGAAATGATGTCGACTCTCGCCAGCTACAAGCTGGACAGCCGCCTATATGCAAATGCCCTCAATCGCATCGACAACTTTGACGGCAATGCCGTGCGCGAGAAAAGCACGCTTTACCTTATGCTCTTTGTGGCAACGGGGGCGCTCGCCGATCCCGTTCAGGGCGTGGCCACCGTCGAGCGCTTTTTGCAGCAGCAAGACGGGCGGGCACTTTGGCACCACCGAAACTACCGTCGGACGTGGCTTTATGAGCAGCCTGGAGCAGCCGCGCACCGTCGCCCCCAACCTCGGTCTGCTCAGAACCCATGCCGACAACTGCGCCGACATGCAAATCCATCCCCTCACACGCGATCCGCGCGGCACCGTGATTGGTTCTTTGCCCAAAACCTCGCCCAGCATCACCGATGTAGGCGCCGACGCCTCGCGCGAGCATCTTCGTATTTGGCTCGAGGGTGAGCACTGGTACGCCCAGGGCCTTGGATCGACCAACGGCACAGTGCTCGAATCGGGCGCGGGCGACGGCGATATTGTGATTGAGCCGCCGCGCGACCAACGCGAGCCCGGCAAAGTCTATCCCCCCGTGGAAATCGCCAACAGCGACAGGCTCCATCTGGGTCTCTACACGACATTCCTTGTCATTGTGGACTAGCACGGACGGCAATCGGAAGACGGTCGCCGTCCGTCTTACGTCTTCTACCTTCTGCGTCGTAAACGACAATGCTCCAGCGGTATACGTGGGCAGTGCGACTATCATGGTACTTTACCGATATCCGCACTGCTCACGTATACGTGCGGCAACCCATGCCAGACAAAGGAACGCCATGGATACTACCGATAGCGCCTATGGCGACAAACTCGTCCGTCTCGATACGTTCGATACCGCCGTGGCGGTCGACCCCAGCGCCGAGGACGACGCCAAACGCCGGTTTATGACACTTATTCTCCAGACGGCCTACCGCAACAACGGCAACATCGGGCACGTGCTGCGCGCGACCAACACGAGCGGCGAGGTCTTTGCCGTCAAGCTGCTCAAGGACAACGCCATTCTCTCTGGCCAAGCCCCCGACCGCTCCGCCGAGCAATCGGCAGCGCACCTGGCCAACACCGCTGCGCTGTTTGAGGAGTACCGTCATCTGTGTACCGTCTCGCACCTGCGCGGATTTCCGCGCGTCTATGGCTATGGATCGTGCGAGGATGACCCGCTCATCCTCATGGAGTGGGTCGAGGGCACCTCACTCAAGCAGGCGCTGCCCCTGCTTCCTCACGACGCCTCGGGCGGGCTGACCACCCAGATGGTCGCCGCCGTCGGAAACGCCGTGCTTCGTGCGCTCTTGATGACCCAAGGCCTCGTGAATCCGGTCGTCCATCGCGACCTGTCGCCTGCCAATATTATGTTCCGCACCACCAGCCGAACGCTCGAGCAGCAGATTGCCGATTGCTCCTTTGACCCCTGCCTCATCGACATGGGCTCCGCGACCATGGCTCTCGGCGACGACACGATCACCCGGCGCGCCGACATCTGGCGCTTTGCCACGCCCGCATACGCCGCGCCCGAGATGCTCACGCAGGATATCGAAGGCATCGCGGCCCTTCGCCGTTCGCCGGCAATCGACGTCTATGCGCTTTCGAGCATTCTGTACCAGCCTCTACAGCGGTCGCAAACCGTTTGACTTTGAGTCGACGGACGCCGCTGCAACCGGCTCGTTCTATCTCGTAAAGACCAAGACCAAGCCGGCACCGCTCGAGCCGCGCTGCGAGGGCGATGAAGCGCTCGTCCAAATCATCATGAAGGGTCTCTCAGTCGAGCAGTGCGATCGTCCCACCGAGCAGCAGATGCTCGAGGTGCTCTCGGCATACCTCACCGATGCCGAATCCGAGGGCCGCGAAGGCGCGGGCAGTGACGCCGCAATCGACATCGACTCCGGTACACACCTTAAGGTCGACGTCGCCGGCGAGCGCGCGCGAGAGATCCTGGAGCAGGCCCGGCACGATGCCATGACCCGCCGCCGCTTTATTATCGGTAGCGTTGTCACAGCCGTTGCGGGGCTCGGCGTTATCGGGGGCGGCAACCCATGGCTTTGGCATCCCCGACTACCTGGACGGCATCCGCAGTTCACTTGACGACTACACCTGGGATCAGCTGCAGGAGATTTCGCTCAAGATTAAGGCCACCGAGACCCGTAGCGAGGCACGCGAGATTGCCAGGCGCTATCATCTGCTCGATGCCGATGGGCATATCCCCTATCCGTGTACCAAGCGTGTCACGCTCACCAACGGGCTGCAGGTTGGCGCGCAGCTTGGGCATCCGCCACGATGAGCTTCTGGACGGGACGGGCAAGGCCGGACTGACGTTTATGTTCGACGCGGGTATTGCCGAGCGCAACGCTGCGGCTGAACCGCCGAGCGCCGGCTGGGCAGATTGCGAGCTGCGGGAATGGCTCAACGGCGACGGCCTTGCTGCTGCCCAACGAGTTGCGCGCACTCATTAAAGGGGTCAAGAAGGTCTCGAACAATGTGGGCGCCGCCAACAGCGCATCGTGCCTGAGCGAGTTGCCCGCAACCCCTTTGGCTGCCCGCCATGGTCGAGCTGTGCGGTACGCAACCGCCCGATTCGTTTACCGAGGACTATCACTACCTGGCAGACATCTACAACGGCGAGGGCAAGGGAGTATCAGCTCTTCCGCGAGCTCAAGGTGAGTGCGTATTCCACCAACTCGACCATGGTGCGCCAGTGGAAGGGCAAGGACACCTGCTGGTGGGAGCGCACGGTGAGCCCCGACTCATCGGAGACCGAAGGCACGCTCTACATAAACCGTGTGGGCCACGACGGCGACGTCTTTATGCACGCAACGCCCGCGGACAATCCCAAAAAGCGAACCTGCGTGGTTCCCGGGTTCTGCATCTAGGCGGCGGGCGTCTTGCCGCGACGGGACCCCACCCCGGCAATTGTCTCGATCTGTAACAGTTAGAGGTCATTTTCCCTGCTAGATGTTACAGATTGAGATGGTTGGTTGGGACGGTTCATCGGCCAACCAACCACCTCATCTGTAACGAAATGTCATACATTTCTTTCTGTACTGACACCCCCAGGGGGGTATGGGTGTATAGTATCGGCAGGTTAACAATTCCAACACTACGTCACAGAAAGGAGAAGCCATGGCTCAAGATAAGTTTGACGTGGGGCGGCATGACGTGCGCCGCCTGCCAGGCGCACGTGGACCGTGCCGTGAGCAAGCTCGACGGCGTCGAAAGCGTCGCGGTCAACCTGCTCGCCGGCTCCATGCTGGTGGACTATGACCCCGCGCAGGTCACCCCCGACGATATCTGCACCGCTGTCGATCGCGCTGGCTACTCGGCCTCGCCCATCAGCACGGGCACCGGCGCCGACGGCTCAAACGGCAGCACGCAAGCCAGGTCCGGCGCCGCCCATATGGAGTCGCCCACCAAAAGCTGGAGGCCGCCGCCTCCGCCATGCGCACCCGCCTCATCATCTCGATCGCATTCCTCATCCCACTGTTCTACATAGGCATGGGGCACATGCTCGGCTGGCCGCTGCCCGGCGTCTTCACCGACCATACCCACAGCATGACGCTCGCCCTCACTGAGCTCGTCCTGCTCATCCCCATCGTCTATGTCAACGACGCATACTTCATCAACGGGTTTAAATCGCTCGCGCATGGCGCGCCCACCATGGACGCCCTCATCGCCGTCGGCGCCCACCGCTTCCATCGCCTGGTCGCTCTACGCCATGTTCGTCATGGCCGACCAGCTAGCCGCCGGGCAAGTGCACGAGGCCATGATGACGGGCATGGACAATCTGTATTTTGAGAGCGCGGGCACGATCCTGTCGCTCGTCACCGTGGGCAAATACCTCGAGACGCGCAGCAAATCCAAAACCGGCGGCGCCATCGAAGCGCTGATCGACCTGGCGCCCAAGACCGCGACCGTCGTTGCCGACGACGGTACCGAAACCACCGTCGACGTCGACAGCATCCTTCCCGGCCAGGTCCTGCGCGTGCGCCCCGGCGAGTCCATCCCTGTCGACGGCGTAGTACTCGAGGGCGCCTCGGCAGTCGATGAAAGCGCGCTCACCGGCGAGTCCATCCCCGTGGAAAGACCGCCGGCGACACTGTCAACGCCGCCACCGTCAACCGCACCGGCTCGTTTACCTTCCGTGCCACACGCGTGGGCGCCGAGACATCGCTTGCCAAGATTATCCAGCTCGTCGAGGACGCCAACGCCACCAAGGCGCCCATCGCCCGCATGGCCGACAAGGTCGCCGGCGTGTTCGTGCCCGTGGTGTTTGCAATCTCGGCCGCGACCTTTGTGGTGTGGATGGCACTGACCGGCAGCATAAACGAGGCGCTCACCTCCGCCGTGGCCGTGCTGGTAATCAGTTGTCCGTGCGCGCTCGGCCTGGCCACGCCCGTCGCCATTATGGTAGGCACCGGCAAGGGCGCCGAGATGGGCATTCTGTTTAAGAGCGCCGAGGCGCTGGAGAACCTACGCAGCGTGGGCACCGTGGTGCTCGACAAGACGGGCACGGTCACCCGCGGCAAGCCCGCCGTGACCGATATCGTGGTAGCCACGCGCACTGACGGCTCGCCCGCCATGAGCGAAAAGGCGCTGCTCAAGCTGGCCGCTGCGCTGGAGCGCTCGAGCGAGCACCCGCTGGCCGAAGCGATTATGGCCGAGTGCGAGGCGCGCGGAATCGTGGCGCGCATGGTCGAGGACTTTGCCGCAGTGCCTGGACGAGGCGTTACGGCGCGCGAGGGGCAGAATGTCATCGCAGCCGGCAACGTACGCCTGATGGACGAGCTGGGCGCGGAGGTGCCCGCCGGTCTTGCCGAGCAGTTCGCTGCCGAGGGCAAGACGCCGCTGTTCTTTGCCAAGAACGGCGAGCTTGTCGGCACCATCGCCGTGGCCGACGAGGTCAAAGAGACGAGCGCCGAGGCCATCGCCGCGCTCCGCAAGCTCGGCGTCGACGTGCGCATGCTCACCGGCGACAACCGTGTGACGGCCGAAGCAATCGCCCGCCGCGTGGGACTGAACAGCGAACAGGTCATCGCCGACGTCCTCCCGCCGACAAGGAGCGCCACGTGCGCGAGCTGCAGGATGCGGGCAGCAAGGTCGCCATGGTGGGCGACGGCATCAACGACTCCCCCGCCCTGGCGCGCGCCGACGTGGGCCTTGCGATCGGCACCGGCGCCGACATCGCCAAGGAGGGCGCCGACGTGGTACTCATGCGCAGCGACCTCATGGATGTTGCGCGGGCCATCGAGCTTTCGCGCGCGACGATCCGCAACATCAAGCAGGACCTGTTCTGGGCACTGTTCTACAACGGCATCGGCATTCCGCTCGCCGCGGGCGTGTTCTTCCCGCTCACGGGATGGCAGCTCTCGCCGATGTTTGGCGCCGCGGCCATGAGCCTGTCGAGCGTGTGCGTCGTAAGCAATGCGCTGCGTCTGAAATCCTTTAAGCCTAAAGTGGCAAAATAGGCTAACCATTAAGTCCATTTAGAACGGGTTTTCCAGGTGCCCGAGATTGACCTGAAAGAGGAGCGACGCGTACTTTGGTACGCGAGCGACGGCTTGAAGGTCAAGGTCGGGTGGCTGGGAAAGCCGACACAACAGAGAGGAATACCCATGCGCTTCACAATCAAAACTTCCGGCCTCATGTGCGGCCATTGCGATGCCACCGTCGAGACCGCGCTGCTCAACGTTGTCGGCGTGACCGCCGCCGATGCCGATCACGAGACCCAGACCGTCCAGGTGGAGTGCGCCGACACCGTGACCGCTGAGCAGCTCGCTGCCGCCGTCGAGGCCGCGGGCGAGAAATTCCACGCCCTATCCGTGACCGCAGCGTAGCAGGCGCCACCTGCCCTCAAGTTGCGGTGAAATACGGACTGTTGTGCCGCCCTAGGCCTTTAAACGGTCCGTATCTCACCGCAACTGACGGGGACATCCGAAAGATCGACCAGAAACGAGGACCCGCCATGATGGCAGACCACAAATCGGTGACCCGCATGCTCAAGACGGCACGCGGCCAGATCGACGGCATCTTGCGGATGGTCGATGAGGACCGCTATTGCGTCGATATTTCCACGCAGCTCATGGCCACACAGGCGCTCCTCGCGCGCATTAACGCCGATGTGCTCAAGGCACATATCGAGGGCTGCGTGACTTCGGCAATCGAATCGGGCGACGAAGACCTCAAAGCCGCCAAGCTCGCCGAGATCGAACGCGTCGTCGACAAGCTCTCCAAGTAATTGGGGCATTGGAAACAGACTTCTTTGCACCGTCTTGGTGTTCCGGGGACAGGTATGTTTGCACCACATTGGTGCAGATTAACCTGTCCCCCTTGCTCTAAATCGGGTATAAAGGCGTGCAGCATATCGAACGAAAGGCAATTTGCATGAATGACTTTATGAAGGGTCGCAATGGCGCCGATGAACTCACCATCGTAATGGGTTTTGCCGGCATCATCATCGCGATGATCGGATCGATAGCCCGCATCCAGTGGCTCAGCTGGATCGCCATCGCCGTCATCGTACTCGGCGTGCTGCGTGGCCTGTCCAAAAACATCGACGCCCGCCGCAAGGAAAATGATTCCTTCGTTGCCGCGACTGCCAACGTCCCCTGCCTGGGCAAGTTCGTCGCCAGCTTGGGCGGCGGGGCCGCAGCGGCCAGCACTTCACGCGCGGCCGGCACCAGTAAGGAAGACTTTGAACGTGCCAAGCGCACGGCCAAGAAGATGTGGAAGGGTCGCAAGACCACGGCATACCTCAAGTGCCCCAACTGCGGCCAGATGCTCTCCGTCCCCAAGGGCAAGGGCAAGATCCGCGTCACCTGCCCCAAATGCCACGCCAAGATGGAAACGCGCTCCTAGCCGCTACACCATAGGACAAAATAAAAGCCGAGGCCTCGCACTGAGACCTCGGCTTTTTGCATGGGGCGACATCATTCGATAAAGCTGTCGCCCCGTCGCGCCAGCGCCTAAGCTACGCCGTCGCGGGCGAGCTCCTCGGCCAGCGCCTCAGCCGGCATGGCCATAATCGTGTCAAGCTCGTTATCAACCTCGGGGATACGCTTGACCTTGAGCTTGCGCACCAGATCACCGCGACACATCACGTGCATCGGCTCACGCAGTGCGCGCAGGTCATCGAGCGGGCTCTCGCGCGTCACCAGGATATCGGCGGCCTTACCGCACTCGATCGCGCCGGTCTCGCCGCCCAGCCCCAGCAGCTCGGCATTGATCTGCGTAGCCGTATGCAGCGCGAAGGCGTTACTCACGCCCACATACTTGGCAAAATAGGCCACCTCGCGCCACATGTCGTACTGGGTCACGAACGGGCAGCTCGAATCCGTGCCCAGGCCTACCTTGATACCGGCTTCCAGCGCCGCACGCGCACTCTCGATAATGCCCGAGCATACGATGTCGCCGTTCTTCTTTTGCGTGTCAGTCGAATGAGTCTTCTCCGGATCGAGCAATACAAACGGCAGTGCGGGGCTGATGGTGCAGGTCACGCTGGGCGCACGCCCCTCAAGCTGTGTACCCGCGGCGCCGCGGTACAGCTCCAGGATCTCGGGCGTCAACGGAGCGCCGTGCTCAATCGTGTCAACGCCGGCCTCAAGCGCGGCCTTCACGCCCTCGGTGCTCTCGATATGGGCCATAACCGGAAGGCCCATATCGTGCGCCGCCTTGCACGCCGCCGCGGCGACATCGACCGGCATGCGCAGCACGCCCGGCTCGCCCACCTCAGTCGCATCGAACACGCCGCCCGTTACGAACAGTTTAATGACATCGGCACCGCGCGCATACAGGTCGCGCACCTGTTCGGCCGCCTCGGCGGGACTGTTAGCCACCTGGGCGAACAAGCCAGCACCATGGCCCCCCGGCACCGTAACGCCCGTTCCCGGCGCCACCAGGCGAGGACCTTGATACTTGCCGGCATCGATAGCATCGCGCACGGCAAGATCCGCAAACAGCGGGTCGCCCGCGCCACGTACCGTTGTCACGCCGCTTGCCAGCTGTTGTTGGGCGCTGCCCTTAAGAATGTGGCGCACGATGGCGCGCCCCACGGGATTATCGAGCTTTTTCATCAGCGCGCCCGCATCGCCCGCCGAAACCGGCTTGCCCGAGCCGCACAGATGCACATGCATATTGATGAGGCCTGGCATGAGATACGCCCCTGCCAGGTCGATGACCTCGGCACCTGCAGGCGCCTGCGCCACAGCACTCGGCCCCATCCATGTGATGACGCCGCGTTCGACGACCACGGCCATGTCGGGCTGCGGCTCCATATGTTCCGAACCATCCAGAACGGTCGCATTGATAAACAACGTGGAACGATCGGCAGACGCCATATCGAGCTCCTCCTCACGATTAACATGAACATTTGTCCATTATCGCCCAGCGCGACAGGGTTACTGCGGACATATCGGCTAACGGGAGGAAGAGAAGGACGTGAGGATAAACAGACCAGCGCAGCGATGCTTCGGTCGTTCCAGCAAAACGTCTTGATCTGTAACAGGTAGATGGCCAAACGGCCCCTTTGTTGTTACAGATCGAGACATTCAGTCGAGTCTGCACCTGTTCATCTCGATCTGTAACAACTACGGGTCCAAACGGTCTCTAGACGTTACAGACCGAGACAAATAGACAGGCGGCGGCGCTGCGACAGCCCAACCCTACCCCATTCCTGTTCGTAGGTGTTGAGCGACTTCACATACCGTCCCCGGGCACCCATGACGTCGCGGACCAGCCTCAGAAAGAAGCTGATACACGAGGTATCGAAGCCATCTTCCAGGTCTTCCGGATGAACGGCGCCGGGCCCGTCGACCGCCGTATCGCTCAGGTGCGCAATGTCGTAGAGGTAGAGCTGCCCCGCCGTCAGCAAAATATCGTCAACGCACGCGATGCGCACCGCAATCGCACCATCGCGCCAGTGCTCTTTTTGCACGATATGTGGGTCGTAGACATCAAAACGACGGTCGGTGCGCGTATCGCGCAGCGCGACCATACCAGTCGCCGGATCCTTGTCCAAAATGCCAAAGCGAGAGAAATAGTGCGTGTCGCGCACCTGTTCGAGCCGCCTGAGCGAAGCAGGCGAAAGCGACGCCGGCGGCTCGTCAACATACAGCCCAAGCAGCGTCTTGCCGTGGTAATAGGGGCGCTCAAACAGCAGCCAATCGGTAAATGCCATGTTATAGGCCATGATTTCGTTTTGCGAGGGCTCCTCGCAATAGCTGAGCCATGGATCGACTATCACTTCGAACTGTGTGCGCGCCGACTCCAAAAACTGGAACTTTCGCAGCATCCAAAACTGGGCCATGTCGGCAATATCGTCACCGACGGCCTCGGTCAGACGTCCCCGGTCCAAAACATGATCAGCCATGACATCCTCCTCAAACTGATGAACCTCAATTTGAGCTTAAGAGGAGGGCTGGTGGTCGCCGCCAGCGCGGGCGAAATGAGCATCGGGTTGCAAACCAGATGCTGACCGAATACTTGACGGAACGCTTGACCGATACGTTATACCGAAACAAAACCCCAGTTAAACATAGGCAAAATAAACAGAGATTTTGAGCTTGCCAGCCGCAGCCATCACGAAACAGCAAGACACCGCGAGCCCGCACGTCAGCAAATGAGCAGTCAGACGTTAAGAGTGTCCCTGACCACTAGACAAAAAAGCGCGTCCCCAATGACTAGTCGTTGGGGACGTGCTTGAATGACTACCTTACAGCCCCAAGGTCTCGGCGACCTCGGCGGCGCAGGCAAGGGCATCGGCCATGGCGCTCACTACGAGCGAGCTGCCGTTGCGGGCGTCGCCGGCCACATACACCGGCGCGGCATCTGCGGCGACGCCGTCGACACGCGCCGCAAGATGCGAGCCCTCGGCGACCATCACAGGCAGCGGGCGGCCCGCCGTGGCAACAGGTACGCCGACAGCTTCGAACACGCTGTGCTCCGGACCCGTAAAGCCGCAGGCGATGAGCACCAGCTGCGCCGGCACCTCGTGCTCGGAGCCCGCAATGCGTTCGGGCTTGCCGGCCGACCAATCTAGATCGACCACACGCAGACCAGCTGCCGCGCCCTTCTTGTCCAGCAGCACCTCGAGCGTATCCACGCCCCAGGCACGCATCTCGCCGCCCATGGCAGCGATAGCCTCCTGCTGACCGTAGTCGGTCTTCTTAACGTTGGGCCACTGCGGCCAAGGGTTGCTCGCCGCGCGCTTATCGGGCGCGGCCGGCAAGGACTCAAACTGGCGCACGCTACGCGCACCCTGGCGCACCGCAGTACCCACGCAGTCGTTGCCGGTATCGCCGCCGCCAATGACCACAACGTCCAGGCCGCGCGCGTTCACCGCGGGCTCACCGCCATCGAGCACCGAGACGGTCGAAGCCGTCAGGTAGTCCACGGCATACACCACGCCCGGGGCATCCACGTTCGTAGCCGAAAGACCGCGGGGTGCACGAGCCCCAGCAGCCATCACAACGGCGTCAAAACCATTGAGCTTGGCCGCTACCGCAGGGTCCGTCACGTCGGCGCTCAGCTCAAAGACGATGCCCAGCTCGCGCATGAGCGCCACGCGGCGCTCGACCACAGACTTCTCGAGCTTCATGTTGGGAATGCCGTACATGAGCAGGCCGCCCGGGCGGTCGTCACGCTCAAACACCGTCACGCGGGCGCGCGACGCGCAAGCTCCCATGCTGCCACCAGACCAGCAGGACCGGAGCCCACCACGGCGACCGAGGGCGCGTCCTCCCCTGCCGGCTCAAAGCGACGCGGGCCGCCGTTTGCCCATTCGTGGTCGCTGATCGCACGCTCGTTGTCATGGATCGTCGTGGGCTGACCGTCGACCGAACCCAGGTTGCACGCGGCCTCGCACAGCGCCGGGCACACGCGGCTCGTGAACTCGGGCATGGGCGAGGTGAGCGACAGGCGCTCGGCAGCCTCGTCCCAACGACCGCGGTACACCAGCTCGTTCCACTCGGGAATCAGGTTGTGCAGCGGGCAGCCGCTCGGGCGTGCCTTGCCAAAGCTCGCGCCCATCTGGCAAAACGCCACACCGCACATCATGCAGCGGCTCGCCTGGGCGCGGCGCGCATCGTCGTCGAGCTCCACGTACAGCGGATCGAAATCGCGGCTGCGCTCCTCCACGGGGCGAAGTTCGTGGGTCACGCGATCGATATCAAGAAAAGCACCGGGCTTGCCCATGGCACTTACGCCTCCTTCTTGGTCGAAGCAACAGAGCTGGCAGCGGCGGGCACAGCACCAGCGACACTACCCGCCACATCGAAGCGAGCGACATCCGCGGCACTCGCGCGACCGGTCACAATGTCAAACGCCAGCTCCTCGGCCTGCGCATGCGTCTTGCCGACGGCCTCGGCGGCGGCGACAATCGCCAGCACGCGCTCGTACTCGGTCGGAATGACCTTCACAAAGTGCTTGCTCATCGTCTCAAAGCTGTAGAGCAGCTTAATGCCGCGCGGGCTCTGCGTCGCGTCCACGTGCTCCTGGATGAGCTCGCGAATCTGTGCCAGCTCGTCGGCCGTGGGGGCTGAGGCTCAACGCTCTCGTGGTTCACACGGGCATCGAGCGTGCCGTACTGGTCAAAGACATAGGCCACGCCACCCGTCATACCGGCAGCGAAGTTCTGCCCGACCTCGCCCAGGATGAGCGCCAGGCCACCCGTCATGTACTCGCAGCCATGGTTGCCGCATCCCTCGACCACCACGGTGGCACCGGAGTTGCGCACGGCAAAACGCTGACCGGCCAGACCGTTAATGAAGCCGAGGCCACTCGTGGCGCCAAAGAACGCAACATTGCCCACGATGATGTTCTCGTCGAACTTGTAAGTCGCATGCGGGTTGGGGCGCACCGACACCTCGCCGCCCGAAAGGCCCTTGCCAAAGTAGTCGTTGGTGTCGCCGCACACGTTGAGCGTAATGCCACGCGGAAGGAATGCGCCAAAGCTCTGGCCAGCCGAACCATCGCAATCGATGGTGATGGAGCCGGCGGGCAGACCCTCGGGATGCGCCTTGGTCACCGCGTTGCCCAGGATGGTGCCCACGCAACGGTTGACGTTGGCGATATCGGCGCGGAAGCGAATCGGACGCGAGGTGCGCACGGGCATCGGCCGTATAGGGCACAAACAACGTGGAGTCGAGCGTCTTGTCGAGCTCGCTGTCCGCGGCCATCTGCGGCAGGAAGTGACGACCGTCGGCACCCGGGATATGGGCACCGAACTCGCAGGTCGCGCTCGCCAGCACGGGCGACAGATCGAGCAGGTTGGCCTTGCGGTTGCCCGGAACCTCGATCTGGCGCAGGCACTCGGGGTGGCCGACCATCTCGTCGACCGTGCGGAAGCCCAGGCTCGCCATGACCTCGCGCAGTTGCTCGGCAACAAAGAGCATAAAGTGCTCAACGTGCTCGGGCTTGCCGCGGAAGCCGCGACGCAGGCGGCAGTTTTGCGTAGCGATGCCGGCCGGGCAGGTGTCCTGCTGGCAGTCGCGCTGCATGAGGCAGCCCATCGAGATGAGCGGCATGGTCGCAAAGCCAAACTCCTCGGCACCCAGCAGGCAGGCGACGGCGACGTCGGTGCCGTCCATGAGCTTGCCGTCGGCCTCGAGCACCACGCGGGAGCGCAGGCCGTTTTGCAGCAACGTCTGCTGAGCCTCGGCAAGGCCAAGCTCCAGCGGCAGACCCGCATGCCAGATAGAGTCGCGCGCAGCGGCACCCGAGCCGCCATTGTGGCCGCTGATCAAGATCTTGTCGGCAGCACCCTTGGCCACACCGGTGGCGATGGTGCCGACGCCTGCCTCGCTGACCAGCTTGACCGACACGCGCGCGCCGGGATTGGCGTTCTTAAGATCGAAGATAAGCTCCGCCAGGTCCTCGATGGAGTAGATGTCGTGGTGCGGCGGAGGCGAGATCAAGCCGATGCCGGGCGTGGACTGACGGACCTCGGCGATCCAGGGATAGACCTTCTTGCCGGGCAGGTGGCCGCCCTCGCCGGGCTTGGCGCCCTGGGCCATCTTGATCTGGATCTCAAAGGCGCTGCAAAGATAGCGGCTCGTCACGCCAAAGCGCGCACTTGCCACCTGCTTGATCGCTGAGTTCTTGGGTCGCCGTTGGCCAGCGGGGTCTCGCGACGCGGATCCTCGCCGCCCTCGCCCGAGTTGGAACGGCCATGCAGGCGGTTCATGGCGATAGCCATGCACTCGTGCGCCTCTTTGCTGATGGAGCCGTACGACATGGCGCCGGTGTTAAAGCGGCGGACGATGTTGAGCGCGGGCTCCACCTCGTCGAACAGAAACCGGCGTGCGGCCACTGGCATCAAAGTCGAGCAAGTCGCGCAGGCGCACGGCACGGCCGGTGCGGTGCAGGCGGGCGCTGTACTCCTTAAAGGTGTCGTAGCTGTCCTCACGGCAGGCGGTCTGCAACAAGTAGACGGTCTGCGGATCGATCAGGTGATCCTCGCCGCCGAGCGGGCGCCACTTGGTCAGGCCCAGTGTGGGCAGCTGATCGGGAGCCGGACTCTAAAGGATGGCGAGCGCGGCGTCGTAGCGCTCGTTTTGCTCGCGTTCAACGTCCTCGACACCCATACCGCCTACACGGCTCACCGTGCCGGCAAAGTACGCGTTGACGAACTCCGGCGTAAAGCCCACGGCCTCGAAGATCGCGCAGAGTGGTAGCTCTGCACCGTGGAGATGCCATCTTGGACATGATGGAGACGATGCCCGCCGTCGCGGCCTTGTTGTAGTTGGCGATGCCCTGCTCGGCCGTCACGTCCAGATCGCCGCGTGCCGCCAGATCGCGGATGCACGCATGCGCGTTGTACGGATAGATGCCGCTCGCGGAGTAGCCCACCAGCGCCGCAAAGTCGTGCGGGGACACGGCGTCGCCGCACTCCACCACGATATCGGCAAAGGTGCGCACGCCGGCACGGATCAGGTGGTTGTGCACGCAGCCCACGGCGAGCAGCGACGGCACGGGCACCTCGCCCGCTCCGGCGCGATCGCTCAGCACCACGATGTTCACGCCATCGCGAACCGCAGCCTCAACGTCCTCGGCAAGCTGCTTGAGCGCAGCCTGCAGCGCGCCCTCGCCGGCATCGTGGCGGTAGACGGCACGGAAGCGACGGGTCTTAAAGCCCACGCGGTCGATGGCGCAGATGCGGTCGAACTCCTCCTCGCTCAGCAGCGGGCGCTCCAGGCGCACCAGCTGGCAGGCCGTGCGGGAATCCTCGAGCAGGTTGCCGTGGTTGCCCAGGTAGAGCGTGGTCGAAGTCACCATGTGCTCGCGCAGAGCATCGATCGGCGGATTCGTGACCTGGGCGAACAGCTGATAGAAGTAATCGAAGAACGAACGCGTCTTCTTGGACAGGCAGGCCAGCGGCGCATCGATGCCCATCGAGGCGAGCGGGGCCTTGCCCTGCTGGGCCATGGGACGCACGACCTCGTCGACATCATCCCAGTGGTAGCCGAGCTTAGCCATGCGCACAGCGGCGGGCACCTCGGCGTCCTCGGCGGGCGTTGCCACGGCAGGCCTATCGAGCGCGTCGACGGTCAGCGTCTCCTCGGCAATCCAATCGCGGTAGGGCTTTTCCTTGGCGTAACGGGCACGCAGCTCGTCGTTGTAGATGACGCGGCCGCGGGCAAAGTCGACCTCGAGCATCTGGCCCGGCCCCAGACAACCGCTCGTCAGGATGTTCTCGGGGCTTACCTCGATGGTGCCCACCTCGCTTGCCAGCATAAAGCGACCGTCGCGCGTCACATAGTAGCGGGCGGGACGCAGGCCGTTACGGTCGAGGGCGGCGCCCAGCGTGCGACCGTCGGTAAAGGCGATGGCCGCCGGGCCGTCCCACGGCTCCATGAGCATGGACTGGTAAGCGTCGTAGGCGCGGCGCCTCACTCAGGCTGTCGTTGTGGTCCCACGGCTCGGGCAGCAACATGGACGCGGCACGCGTGAGCGGACGACCGTTCATGACCAGGAACTCGAGCACGTTGTCCAGAATCGCGGAGTCGGAACCCTCGCGGTTGATGATGGGCATCACTCGCTCAAGATCGTGCTGCAGCACGGGGCTGTACAGGTTGGGTTCGCGGGCGCGAATCCAGTTGACGTTGCCCTTGAGGGTGTTGATCTCGCCGTTGTGGATGATAAAGCGGTTGGGGTGCGCGCGCTCCCAGCTGGGCGTGGTGTTGGTGGAGTAGCGCGAGTGGACGAGCGCTACGGCCGTCTTGACGGCGGCATCGTTGAGGTCGATGAAAAAGCGGCGCATCTGCGTGGCGACCAGCATGCCCTTGTACACGATAGTGCGCGAGCTCATGGAGCACACGTAGAAGATCTTGTCGCGCAGGGCGAACTCGGCGTCGGCCTTCTTTTCGATGGTGCGGCGGCACACATACAGGCGGCGCTCAAAGGCATCGCCGGCAGGTGTGTCGTCCGGACGGCCCAGGAAGGCCTGCAGGATGGTGGGCATGCAGGCGCGGGCCGTCTCGCCCAGGTCGTGCGGGTCGACGGGTACCTCGCGCCAAAAGAGCAGCGGTACGCCGGCCTCGGCGCAGCCCTCCTCAAACACGCGACGGGCATCCTCTACGCCCTTGTCGTCCTGCGGGAAGAACAGCATGGCCACGCCATAGTCGCCCTCTGCCGGCAGAATCTGGCCGCACTTTTTGGGCCTCTTTTTACGGAAAAAGTGATGCGGAATCTGGAACAGGATGCCGGCGCCGTCGCCGGTGTTCTTCTCGAGTCCCGTGCCACCGCGGTGCTCCAAGTTGACCAGAATGGATAGCGCATCGTCCAGAATCTGGTGATGGCGTTCACCGTTGATATCGGCAAGCGCGCCGATGCCACATGCATCGTGGTCGAATTCGGGGCGATAAAGGCCCTGCTGCTGAGCGGAATCTGCCTGCATCGCGATCCTCCCCTAGATATTAGACAGTCAGTTGAGTAGGCATACTAGGAGCATCGCCGGCCTGTTGTGTTTCCCGCCCGTTTCGAAACAATCGCGTAACGCGCGCCCTACGAGTGGACACCGCCGACCTCAAGGGCAACAACAAGGGCCCCAGGTTCGGCCCGTAAGCTCACCGCTTCAAACATCTCAATCTGTAACAGGAAGACCCAATTTTGGCGCCTAGATGTTACAGATTGAGATTTTCTGCAGGACGGTTTTGGTTTGTCTCGATCTGTAACACGACGGGCCGGTTTTGGCGGTCAGCTGTTACAGATCGAGATTTTCCATAGGACCATTTCTTCCTGTCTCGATCTGTAACACCTAGGCCCAATTTCCATCCCTAGTTGTTACAGATCAAGACATTTCGGCAGCCCCCTTTCACTATCCTATTCAAGTACAACAATTTTGTTAGTCTCGGTTAACTTTTGAGCCTAAAACGGGTATCCTTTGCGACGTCAAGCAAACAGCACGCAGGAGCGCACCATGCTCAACCATCTCAAACATCATTTTGGCTCCCGGCGCACCGGTGGTCACGGAGGCCTAGACATTGCGCGGCATATCGGCCCCGGGCTGCTCGTGACCGTCGGCTTTATCGACCCGGGCAACTGGGCCTCCAATATGGCCGCGGGCTCGCAGTTTGGCTACGCGCTGCTGTGGATCATCACGCTGTCCACGCTTATGCTCATTGTGCTGCAGCACAACGCGGCGCACTTGGGCATCGCCACGGGCACGTGTCTTGCCGAGGCCACGACACGTTACCTCCCCTGCCTCGTCGGGCGTGCGATACTCGGCAGCGCGTATCTAGCCACGGTCGCCACCGCCATGGCCGAAGTCCTGGGCGGTGCAATCGCGCTCCAGATGCTCTTTGGGCTGCCCGTGCGCGCGGGCTGCATCATCGTGGCGGCAGCATCGATGGCGATGCTCATGACGAGCTCCTATAAGCGCGCCGAGCGGTGGATCATCGCCTTCGTAGGCGTGGTAGGGCTCTCGTTTTTGGCCGAGCTTGCGCTGGTCAAGGTCGACTGGCCGCAGGCCGCTGCAAGCTGGATCACACCCAGCATGCCCACCGGCTCGGCCGCGATTATCGTAAGTGTCCTAGGCGCGGTCGTTATGCCCCACAACCTCTTCCTGCACTCCGAGGTCATCCAATCCATGCACTTCGAAGGCCAAGGCGAGCAGGTTATCGAAGAACGTCTACGCTATGAGCTCTTCGACACGCTCTTTTCGATGGGCGTGGGCTGGGCAATCAACTCGGCCATGGTCATCCTGGCCGCAACGACCTTTTTTGCGCACGGCATTGTCGTAGACGACCTCGCCGTCGCAGCGGCCACGCTCCCCCATCTTGGGCCCGGCGAGCTCGACCATCTTTGCGGTGGCGCTGCTGTTTGCGGGCCTATCGAGTAGTGTGACGGCGGGCATGGCGGCGGGCACCATCACCGCGGGCATGTTCGACGAGGAATACGACATCCACGACCGACATTCCTCGATCGGGGTGGCGACCTGTTTCGTCGGCGCAGTGGCGGCGTGCCTGGTCGTCCCGAATCCTTTTGAGGGTCTCATTTGGAGTCAGGCGCTGCTGTCGCTTCAGCTGCCGATTACGGTCTTTGTGCTCATACGGCTCACCAGCTCACGCCGCGTCATGGGTAAATACGCCAACTCACGCCCGCTCAACGCGTTGCTCGTAGGGATCGGTGCCGTCGTAACGGCGCTCGATGCCGTGCTGTTGACCGGGATGTAATGGGACGGGGTACCTACTCAGGCAAACGTCTCGATTTGTAACATCTAGACCCGCTTTTGATGTCTAGATGTTACAAATCGAGATCATTCCGAGGGACAGCTCCGTTTGTCTAAATCTGTAACACGTAGGCCCCGTTTTCACTGCTAGATGTTACAGATTGAGATTTTCTGCCGGACGGTTTTGGTTTGTCTCAATCTGTAACAAGTAGACCCAATTTCCGCTTCTAGATGTTACAGATCGAGACATTTCTTCAGCTCCAACCTTTTGTCTCAATCTGTAACAGATAGACCCGTTTTGAGCCGCCACATGTTACAGATTGAGACAAACAGTCGGCCGGACTCACAACAGGCAGGATCTGCTAATAGCAGCCGTGATACCTTGGGGACGGAAGAAAAGGGCCCCGGCCGGTGACCGACCGGGGCCCTTGGACAGAGCTATGTGTTGCTGCAAGTCGTGTGTCTGCGAGCTACTCCTCGACGAGCTCAAACTCATCGGGGCCGACGCCGCAGACCGGGCATACGTAGTCCTCGGGCAGCTCGGGCGTGTCGACCTCAACCTCGTAACCGCAAACGACGCACACGAACTTATACGTCTTCTTCTCCTCAGCCATGATGTTCTCCTCTCGAACGTGACTGCTGGTGTACTTCGTCTATTAGTATATATTCTCAATAACATAATGCAAGTATTTTTAGAACATTTCTAGCCTTGATACGAAGACGCCTTGGGCGGCGTCTTGCCCTTCAGCACCTTGTGGTAGTAGTCATAGGTCAGCGGCGTCTCGCCGCTCAGGCGCTCGGCATCTTCGACCTCGCCAATAAACAGTAGATGCGTGCCCACATCCACAGTGTCAATCAAACGGCAGCTAAACAGGGCCGCCGCGTGCTCGGGCACATAGGGCATGCCCAGAGCCGTCTCGCGGGTCTCGTACTTGGCAAACTTGTCATAATCGCTGCTGGTGCGGAACCCAAAGTTACCGATGTAGAGCATATCGGCCGTCTGGTCGATTACAGTCAGTGCAAACGCCTTGGCCGCGGTAATGACACCCGAGGTGACGTTGTCCTTATTCACGGCAATCGAGATGCGCGGCGGGGCGGACGTCACCTGCACCGCTGTGTTGATAACGCAGCCGGCACGCAGCCCGTCGGCCGCGGCACTCACCACATACAGGCCACTCGTCATCGTAAAGAACGCAGTTTTGTCCATAACGATCCACTCCCCTAGCTCGGGTTGGAACCTCATGAATGTATGTACCCACAAAAAGGCGACGCCCATAACGGACGCCGCCTTTGAGACATATGTGTCAGAACAGTAAGAAAGATGAGACATCCGCAGTTGCGGTGAAATAGGGACTGAATAGCCCCTCAAACAGGCAAAACAGTCCGTATTCCACCGCAACTTATACAGAGTGCCTAGCGGTTGCGTTCCTTAAGGGCGCGGTCGATCTCGCGTTGGACATCACGCTTGGCCATGTCCTCGCGCTTGTCGTAGAGCTTCTTGCCGCGACCCAGACCCAGCAGCAGCTTTACGCGGCCGTCGGTATTAAAGTAGAGTTCCAACGGAACCAGCGCATAACCACGGTTGCGAAGTTTGCCGTCAAGAAAGTCGATCTCCTTTGCGGTGCAGCAGCAGACGACGCCGACGATCGGGATCGCGATTCCACACGCCACCATGGCTATAAGGGTGGATATGCAGTCCGACGAGCCAGCACTCGCCGCCACGAATCAGCGCAAAAGTGTCAGTGATCTGACAGGCGCGCTCGCGAATCGACTTGACCTCGGTGCCGCTCAGCTCAATACCGCACTCAAACGTCTCATCGATAAAGTACTCGTGATGTGCCGAGCGATTCTTGAAATGAGTTTGCGCTCGCGCTTACTGGGCATCGCCGGCCTCCTTGGCTCCGTCGGCGTTTGAGCCCGCAGCCTCACGCTTTGCCTTGCGCTCGGCATTGAGCTCGGCATCGCTCTCGCGCACCAGTTTGATAATCGCCGCGCAGGCCTCCTCGCCCACCAAGTCGCGAGCACGCACCGTCAGGCGCGTCGCCTCCTGCTTGTCGCCGTCGCTTGCAGCATCGGTCGCGCACATAATCAGGCAGATGGCAATCTCGGCCGAAGGCGAGGTCGGCACGCCCTGCAGGGCCAGTTCACCCATCACGTGGTCGTCGCTCTCATCAGCGGCATCCGGATAGGTGGTATGGATCTTGTTGAGCAGGCGCGTCGTATGCGCATCGTTGGGCGCCAGGCGCAGCGCCAGACGCGCGCAGCCCACGGCAGCCGAAACGTTCTCGTTCTCGGGCTCCAAGAAGTACTGACCTAGATTGGCGTAAGCGCGGGCGGCGCACTTGCCATCGCTTGCACGCTCCAGCACCGAGAACGAGAGCGATGCCCATTCCTGCTTGTCCTCGAGTGCGCGGAACAGCTCGGCCAAATCCAAGCGATAGTTGCAGTTCATGGGGTCCCAACGCACAGCCTGCATCAGGGCATTACGAGCGCTCACATAATCCTGCTGGCGAATGTAGGCAAACGCCATGTCAGAATACAGGCGGTCAAACGGCACCTCGACCTGCACGAGCTCGCGCGGATCCTTCTCCACGCGGCGATAGGCCAAGCGCTCAAACTTGCTATCGAAGCTAAAGTATTGGCGCTTCTCCTCCGTCTTGCACTCAGCGTCGATATACTCCTCGGCGAGCTCCACCAGACGCTCCAGCAGCGGCGTCGCCGTAGCCAGGTCGCCCTGCGCCAGATAGTTCTCGGCATACGTGATGTCTTGCAAGCTGATGGGCAGATCCATGGCTACTCCTCGATCTGAGCGAAACACGGCAGGCGCCGTATATACGGTAAATACACAAAACCCGGGTCTCTTACGAGGCCCGGGCGTTCAATTTTGGTAGCCCGTACCAGATTCGAACTGGTGATCTCCGCCTTGAGAGGGCGGCGTCCTAAACCGCTAGACGAACGGGCCATATGTAGCAAATGCAATGGCTGGGATGGAGGGAGTCGAACCCCCATTGACGGAACCAGAATCCGCTGTCCTGCCATTAGACGACATCCCAATGACTGCATCGCTGCGCTCGGCTGTGCCTTTGCGCAAGAAAGAAATATACGGGAAGTCTCGCCGTGACGCAAGCCCCAATTTTGACTTTTTTGAAATTCAGTCAAATTGGCCTAATTTAGTCCAACCCGTGAAGGACCTGTGAAGCCAACCGCTGTACACGAAGGGCAAAACGCCGTGAGCGGTAGCCGTCAACCGTTGGCAGATTCTACCGTGAAAACGATAGCACCAGGCAACACAATCGAAGTATCAATGATCGCGTAGATATCGAGGCGCCATGGACGAAGAGCTTGATTACCTATGGGAGACCCTGGGGCTCGAGATCACTGCCGACCTTTGGCCCGAACGGGACAAAATTCACCCCACGTTACGCCCCGCCATTACTGTGGTGCAGGCAAAATACCGCCGTGCATCCTTTTGATCATGCGGATGTCATGGCACGCGGGACTCCCCCGACCTTAAGCGAATCCAGGCAAGCCTCGTCGAGCTGTCCGGCATGCCGACCGTCATATCCGAGGCGCACCTGGAGCAGCGCCAGCGCGAGCGACTGCAACAGCAGCGGATTCCCTTTATCTGCCCCGGCGTTCAGGCATATCTGCCCTTTATGGACGAGGAGTACTGGAGCGGCAAGCCCAACAAGCACGTAAAGGTCTACGATCCGCACGAATGGGCGCAGCTGGCGGACTGACTGAGGCAGGCCCGCCGGCGGAAAGTGCGTCCCAGATCTCAAGCTCAAACTGGTCCCCACTTTCCCGTCGAGCCCTCAAACGGAAACCGTGTCCCACAATCGAAGCTCAGAATGGGACGTGCTTTCCGCAACCGGCCACTTTGGGAAAGTGCATCCCATTCTGGAAGCGAATTCCGGGTCGCACTTTCCGCAGCCGCTACAGCAACGCCTCAGCCCAAGCCGCTTCCCTAAAGCCGGGAATCGCAAAGTCGTCGCCCACCAGCAGCGGACGCTTGACCAGCATGCCGTCGGTCGCCAGCAGCTCGTAGCACTCCCGATCCGTCATACCCGCATCCAGACGCGCCTTCAGGCCCAGCTCTCGATATTTCATGCCCGACGAATTAAAGAAGCGCCGCACCGGCAGCCCCGAGCGAGCAATCCAGGTCGCAAGCTCATCAGCCGTGGGATTGTCCAAAACGATATCGCGGTCGATATACTCTACCCCATGTTCGTCCAGCCATGCCTTGGCCTTCTTACAGGTCGAGCACTTGGGATATTCAACAAACAGTACGGTCATGGGAATCCTCCGAATATAGATCGGCCAACGCAGGCACACGCCACACGAGGCGCCTTCGTATGATGGGCCAATTGTAGCCCACAGGTCACACGCTAAACGAACCGTGCCCCGAATCCGCGTTTGATGAACGGCAGCAGCTCCATTGCCTCGGGCGTGATATGGCCCGCAACGTTCATGCGCTCGTCACTGGGAAGATCGACCCGCGCAATCTCAAGCTCGCCTTCGTAGCGTCCATATCCGCTATTACTCACAGCGATCGACCCCGCCTTTCGAAACAGTCCAGCTCCGGCATCCGTCGGCACGGAATCCGGCTTATGCGTCGTACGTGACTCCTGAGACCTAAAGATGAGGACGCTCGAGTCGGGCCGGTCGTGATGAAGCTGCCCGCGCACATGGGCATAACCGGGCTCAAGCTCGCATTGCAGATCCACGTATCCGGCGGAAACTTGAGCAAACTGCGCCCAGCCCGCATCGGAAAGATCGGGGTCGCCGACCAACACAATGTCGCAATCAGCGCCATGTGCAAGCTCAAGCATATTGAGAGCAACCTTTGACGCGCGACCGCGCTGCGCCTCGACCGTCGGCAGTCCCTCGAATACCGGCCCGCGAACGTTAGCATCACCCGGCACAAAAAGCCATGATTTCGAATCCAAGCGCCGCAAGACGAAGATTCGTCCGAGCAACATCTTCAAGAGCTAAACCGGTATAAGGCTTGGGGTAAAAATTGTGGCAGGCGGCAAAACGAGTCACATCGGCACCGGCCTCACGCCACGATGCAATTTCATCAGAACTCACCGTCGATGCATTGACCACAATGCGAAATACACCGGACAGCTCCGCGACCCGCTGGGCGCTAAAGCCATAGTCCAAACGAAGGTATTCCAACCCCAGATCGCGCAGGTCCTCGATACGCTCAAGCCCGAGCAAATCGCACGTACGCGGCCCCACATCGGCAATGAGCGCAATGCCGCGGGCGGAAAGCAGCGACAGCACATGACGGACCTTATCGGCATACGTCGCTCCCCCATCCTCGGGAATATGCAGTGAGGTAAACGCATAGCGCGCACCCGCCTCGGCACCACGCTCAATCGTCCGCTCAATATCCTGCAAAGGGCTGGAAAGATAAATCGAAATACCCGTTTTCACGCTTCAACGCTCCTTTAAAAAAGGCCGGCGGAGCAGTTAGCCCCGCCGGCACAACCATAGCATCAAGAAATCTGCCGCGCGCCGCGAGCCCCGAGCAACACGGCTCGCGATATCAAACTACTCGCCAAAGAACTCGTTGATCTTCTGCTCGTCGACGCCGAAGAACCACGTCAGGACAAAGCCGGCGGCATAGGGCAAGCAGCATGGCGGCAACGTAGCCGAGCTGCTGGCCAGGAACGACGTCAGCAGGCCAAACAGACCGGAAACGCCCTGAGAAACCGTGCCGATGTGAAGCAGCGCCGCGAGCGCGCCGCCAAATCCGGCACCCAGGCAGGCCGTCACAAGCGGACGAACGAGCGGCAGCGTAACAGCATACATCAGAGGCTCGCCCACACCCAGGATTCCAACGGGAATGGACTCTGCGACGTACTTCTTGAGCTTGGCGTTCTTGGTCTTAAAGTACAGCGCCAGACCGGCACCGACCTGGCCGCCGCCAGCCATCATAAGGATGGGAAGCAGGTAATTGATGCCCTTGGTAGCGCCGTCGGGATCGTTGAGCATAGCGTGGATCGGCGTGAGCGCCTGATGCAGGCCGACGGACACCAGCGGCAAGAAGCCTGCCGACAGGATATAGCCGCCCAGGACGCCCAGCTTCTCAAAGATAAAGGTGAGGACGCTAAAGATCGCGGTCGTCAGCCATGCGCCAACCGGCTGGATGACGAGCATCAGAGCAAAGGCGCCGATGATGAGCACCAGCAGCGGGGACAAGAACGTGTCGAGTGCGTTGGGCATAACCTTGCGAATCTGACGCTCCATCCAGGCAAAAAATGCGCCAGCGATGAGAGCCGCGATCATGCCGCCCGCTGCGGGGTTGTACTGCGCACTGGTGAGCGGCAGCAGAATGGCAGTGGCAGGATCAGCCGCGCCAGGCGCAAGCAGGGGCATGGCACTGTTGGCGATACACATCATGCCGGCGATGCCGCCCAGCGCAGCGGAGCCACCAAACTCACGTGCCGCGTTATAGCACACCAAGATGGGCAGATAGGCAAACAGGGCCCAGCCCATGGAACGAATGCCCTGATACCACCACTCACCTGCAAGCGCGCCTGCCGTCGAGACATTAATGACGTTGCAGATACCGTTGATGAGGCCAGCCGCAATGATGCCGGGAAGCAGGGCGACGAAGACGTTGGAAATCTTCTTGAGGAAGGCCTGAACCGGCTTGGACTCGTACTTGGCCTTCTGCGCGGCCTTGTTTGTGGCCGCAGCGTCAACCACGCTCTCGTCGGCAACGCCTTTCGCAAGGCCGGTGAGCTTGGAGAACTCCTCGAGCACCTTATTCACCTTGCCCGGACCCAGCACAATCTGCATCGTGTCGTCCTCGACCAGGCCCATCACGCCGTCGAGTGCCTTAATACCCTCCGTGTCGACGTTGCCCGTGTCTTTGACGGTCACGCGCAGGCGCGTCATGCACGCCGCGTTTGCCAGCACGTTGTCTTTACCGCCCAAAAAAGGTCCAGCAGCTTTTGAGCCAGCTCTTTGTTCGTCATAACTCCTCCTTGTATTGGGTATCTCGTCTGGATGTCATATCAGCTCACGCCGCGCACCTATTGGGCGTCGGCATTGCTCTTCTCATGGCCACTCACCGCAGCACGGACATGGCCTCGCGCCCGCTCAAGAGCTACCGTAGCCTGCTCGGCATCGCAGTCCAGCAGCACCGAGACAATAGCGGTTTTTACATGGCCGCCGGCATCTGCAAGCGCCTGAACGGCGCGCTCGCGCGTGCAGCCGGTCGCTTCCATCACGATGTTCTGGCCGCGCACCACCAACTTCTCGTTCGTCTGCTGCACATCGACCATCAGGTTTTGGTACACCTTGCCAATCTTGACCATGGCACCGGTCGAAATCATATTGAGAATGAGCTTTTGGACCGTTCCGCCTTGAGCCTCGTTGAGCCGGTCAGCACCTCGGGACCGGGCACGGGCTCAATGGCAAGATCTGCGCTCTCCCCGATCTTCGACCCTTGGTTACAGGCAATTGCAATGGTCTTGCACCCAGTTGCCTTGGCGTACACAAGGCCGCCCACCACATAGGGAGTACGACCGCTTGCCGCCAGGCCAACGACAAGATCCTTGTCCGAGAGTCCACGCTCCCGCAGGTCGCTCGCGCCAAGCTCCTCGCTGTCTTCGGCACCTTCGACAGCCTTGATAAACGCCGTCTCGCCTCCGGCAATGAGTCCGACAATCAGATCGGGTGACACGCCAAACGTGGGCGGACACTCCGACGCGTCGAGCACGCCCAAACGACCGCTGGTGCCTGCGCCCATGTAAAGACGCGCCCGCCGCGCTCGAGTGCCTCGGCAGCCCAGTCGATTGCCGTGGCAACCTGGGGCAACACTTTCGTGACCGACTGGACGGCACGAAGATCCTCATCGTTCATCGTCGTGACGATTTGCAGCGATGTCATCGTATCGAGGTCCATTGACCTTTGATTACGCTGTTCGGTCGTGAATTTTGTTAAATCGAGCATTTCATTCACCTCATCTTTCCTGTTTCTCGATGTAGTTTTGCTTAATGACATGCGTCGCCCGTTCGTAGTCGCTGGCAACGTAAGCAGCGTAAAGGGCATCGACAACCATAAGCTGGGCCATACGCGAAGCCATGGCACCGCTGCGGACCAAGGGTTCACTCGCAGCGACGCCGAGCACGGCATCGGCCATGGTGGCAAGCTTGGATGATCCATCTACTTTGGTAACGGCCACAACGGGACAGTTGTGGCGTTGGGCCTCGGCGGTGCAGTCCAGTACTTCTTGCGTTAAGCCCGAGTAGCTAAAGGCGATTGCCATATCGCCCTCATGCATGTTCTTGGCACATAAGAGCTGATCATGCCAGTCGTCGTACAGATGGCACTCCTTGTCGACACGCATGAGCTTTTGTGCCAGATCGTGTGCAACCAAGCGAGAAGCACCAATACCGAACAGATTGACCATGCGCGCCCGCTTAAGATAGGCTGCACATCGTTCCAAAACGGTGTAATCGAGTGTTCGCGCCGTCGCCTCGATCGTGCGCACGTTGCTTTTCATCACCTTCCCCACGATACGTTCGACGCTGTCATCCATGGAGATGTCCTCGAGGGCTACGTCTTTCTTGTCACCCAAGAGCGCCAGCTCGGCAATCAGTTCGCGCTGGAACTCCTTGTAGCCCGCAAAACCCAAGCGCTTGCAAAAACGCAAAATGCTCGAGGGCGAGGAGAACGTGACATCGGCAAGACCGCGGACGGACAGCCCGACCACCTCGTGCGGATGAGCGCTTACATATGCGATGACATTGCGTTCCGCCGGGCTCGCGCTGAGCTCACGCTCGCGAAGCCGCAAAAGCAATCCGTTTGCCATCTCAAACACCTCCGTTGAGAAGAATTAAAGACCAACGAACGATTCGTACCGGATACAAACAGCTTTTGACGGTACATTGTGCCGCATCGTGGCGCACAAAGGGCGAGCGTTCTACCGCTCGCCCCTCAAATCCGACCGCTCGGAAATACGCGCGACACAAAATGATTCATCAAGGTCGCATTATTCGTAACAGGGTTGTTAACAGCGTCTCGCGTGGGCGCTAATGGGACAGGTCGTGCGCTTATCCAAGCACACCGTCGCCAACGAGGCAAACAGCCCAACAAAGAAGAACTCTACGGTATGGGCGACACGACGGATGTTTGTGCCCACCCACATGCGAACGGGGGCAAGCGGGTCGGGGTGGGAGGCGGTAGCCGTTGAGCCCGCTTCCCGGCACCCCTACTCCGTCTCGCGCATCCAGCGATCGAAGGTACCCACGCAGACACCTAAGCGCTTTGCCGCCTGACTCCGGGTAATATTGCCCGCCTCATAGATATCCCGCACTCGTTCAAATTGCGGAGGGCACGGCTTGCGAGGTCGACCAAAACGCACGCCGCGCGCCCGCGCCGCCGCGATTCCCTCCGCCTGGCGACGGTGGATGTTCTCTCGTTCCACCTGCGCCACATAGCTCAACAACTGCAAAACGATATCGGCAATCAGCGTGCTGGTCACATCCGATCCGCCGCAATCTCTCGCACGCGTATCGAGCAACGGCATGTCCAGCACAACGATGGCCGCACCAAGTCCCTTAGTTATGCGACGCCATTCCTCGAGTATCTCGCTGTAGTTTCGGCCCAGCCGATCGATGGAAAGCACCACCAACACGTCGCCGGAAGCCAAGGCGTGAAGCAATTCCCGATACTGTGGGCGATCAAAGTCCTTACCGCTCGCACGGTCGGCAAAGACATTCGCCGGCTCCACGCCATAGGCGCTCAGCGCATCCAACTGGCGATTCAAATTTTGATCGCGCGAGCTCACTCGCGCATACCCATATACCGTTGCCACAACATCCCCGCTCTCTCGTAAACCTGCCAAATAGGGACAGGTTTGTTTTGGTAGGTCCTATCTCCCAAAAAGCATATGAAGAGAAGCGGCCGAGCTCATGGCAGGGTAATCAAGAGACACGCAAAGAGGGCGGCCCCGAAAGACCGCCCTCTACGCTCTGCCGATACTCACTCCGTGCCGGTTAATGAATGAGCTTAAAGTCCAAATGTCCGCGAGTAGTGTTGACGCGCGAGACCTCGATAATCACGCGCTGCCCCAACTCAAAACGACGCCCCGTGTCGGCACCCGTCAGCGTAAGCGCGTCCTCGTCAAACTCGAACCACTCGTTGCCCAGGCTCTTGATCGAAACCAGGCCCTCGACCTGTGTTAGGTCCAAGCGCACAAAGAGGCCCATGCTGCTAACCCACGAGACGGTTCCGGCATAGCGCTCACCCAGGCGGTCCTCATAGTACTGGGCAATCTTGATCTTTTTGCGTCGCATGGCTGGCGGCATCTGCCGCGCGCTCGGCATCGCTACATGCGCGGCAGATCTGCGGCAGAATGCGCGGCAGCGACTCGCGCCCCTTACCGATCAGCCGCGGCGTGCGCACCAAGGCGTCTTTTTCCGCCCAGCTGCTCGTATGCCAGCTGCAGCTTGAGCACGCGATGCACCACCAGATCGGGATAGCGACGAATGGGGCTTGTAAAGTGACAGTAGCACGGCGCGGCGAGCGCAAAGTGACCCTCGTTGCGCGGCTTGTACAACGCACGCTGCATGCTGCGCAAAAGGAGCGTGTTGACGAGCGGCGCGTTAGCCGTGCCGGCAGCGGCATCAACCGTCGCCTGCAACTCGTCAGGATTTCCCAGGGCAATGCCCGCCGCACGGCGATCATCGATGATGCCGAGCTGTGCCAGCGCCACGGCAGCACCGTGCAGACTGTCGGGGCTGGGGTCATCGTGCACGCGATAGCATGCCTCGATATCGCGGTCGGCCAGCCACTCGGCAACGCACTCGTTAGCCAGCAGCATTGCCTCCTCGATAAGCGAGGTTGCGCAGGAACGCTCGCGTGCCACAATCTGCACGGGCACGCCGTCCTCATCCAGCAGCGCGCGAATCTCGGCCGTATCAAAGTCGACCGAACCGCGTGCGCGACGTATGCGACGCCGAAGCTCCGCGAGTTCGTTTGTGGCGACCAGGAAATCGCCAGGTCAACGTTACAGCTGTGAGCAGTGTCCTCGCACGCAAGCCCGCGCTCAAGCGCTTTCTCGCGCGAGGCTTCGGCCGCAGCGACATCCTCCGCAGCGCCCTCCAACACGGAATACTCAACTGCGCCGGCACGCACCAGCAGCGCCTCGGCGCCGTCATAGTCCATACGCACACGCGAGCGAATCACGCTGGGATACGGATCGTAATGCCGCACACGACCCTGCGCATCGAGCTCGATGTCGACGGTAAACGCAAGACGGTCCTCGTCGGGGCGAAGCGAGCACAGGTCACAGGACAGGCGTTCGGGCAGCATGGGAAGCACGCGATCGGCCAGATACACCGACGTCGTACGATGGCGCGCCTCAAGATCGATATGCCCGTCCCAAGCCACATAGTGTGAAACGTCGGCGATATGCACACCCAGCTTGTAGCCACCCTCGGGCGTGCGCTCCAGCGAAATGGCATCGTCAAAGTCGCGCGCGTCGACCGGGTCGATCGTAATGACAAAGCGGTCGCGCAAATCGCGGCGGAGCGGGTCCTTAAGCGCCGCGGACACATCGAGCGAAAGCCCCTCGGCCTCGTCTAGCGCGGCCTCGGGATAGCTATCGGTATAGCCGTAACGCGCCATCACATATTGAACGCCCAAATCGGGCGCGTCATCTCCGCCAATGCGGCGTTCGATCGTCACGGTACCCGATTCCAGGCGCGTCGGGTAGGTCAAAATGCGCGCGACAACAGCATCACCCGGGTGGACACCCAGACGATCCGCCGAGGTATCCTCGGGCAGAATGAAGAAGTCGGCCTTCAGACGCGAATCGAGCGGCTCGATCACACCGAGCGGACCGGCGGTCTGGTACGTGCCCACCACGCTTATGGCTGCACGCTCAACCACGCTTTCGATCACGGCGCGCCGCTCACCGTGCAGGCTGTTCTTAATGCTCACGGCAACGGTATCGCCATCCATGATCTCGCGCTTACCGCGGCCCATGACCTTGTAGTCGCCATTCTCGGTTATGACATAGGCACTGTGCTCATGGAGCTGCACGCGCCCGGTCAGGCTCGGACGGCGTTCGCTGCGCACCGGCCCGCGCTTATTGCGAGCTCCACGCTTATGCTTGTTATTGCGCCCCATGGCGCCTCCTAACTATCGATTGCCGTTTACATCCCAAGAGTCTACCCAAATCATCCCTAGGGGACAAAAAACGGGCCGCCCCATAAGAGACGACCCGTTGGAAGGGATGAATTCCAAGCATGCCTACACGCGCAGGTAGCGGCGCATGGCGATGACAGAACCAAAGAGACCGATCAGCACGCCGACCAGGATCAGCGCGGCATAGGTCGCCAGGTAGTACTGCATCGGCAGGGCAAACGACATCCAGCGGATGCTCGCCTGCAGGCGCGGAACCATCAGGTTGCGCAGCAGCTCCAGCACGCCGATAGAGAGCAGCGAGCCCAAAATGGCTTGCAGCACGCCCTCGGTAATGAACGGCCCGCGAATGAAGCCATTGCTGGCGCCCACCAGGCGCATAATCGCAATCTCACGACGACGCGCCGTAATGGACAGGCGAATCGTGTTATTGATAAAGATGAACGCGATAAAGGTGAGCAGGCCGACGAGCACCACAGCGGCGATACGGATGTAGTTGGTCACCTGGAACAGGCGGCTCACTTCCTCCTTACCGTACAGTACGCTCGCTTCAACATCGCCATCATCGGCAATTTTCTGAAAATCGGCGTTCTTCTTGAGCTTCTTCGCCGTGCTCTCGACCTTGGACGGGTCGTCCATCTCGATCGCAAACGAAGCCGGCAGCGGATTCTGACCGTCGAGCGCGCTCAGGGTGGCATCGGCGTTGCCCGACATCTTGCTCGTATACTCGGCCAGCGCGTCGTCCTTGTCCTTATAGGTCACGGACTTGACGTTATTCCACGTCTTAAGCTCGGCCTCAAAAGCCTGAACATCAGCCTGATCGGCGTCATCGCTAATGAACGCGTTGATAACAACCTGATCCTCGACGGTGCCGATCACGGAGTTCAGCATCGCGGAGCCCATAATGAACAGGCCGATGATAAACAGCGAAAGGAAAATCGTGATGACGGCGCCGAGCGAGGTGGTCCAGTTACGGAAGAAATGGCTGATAGCCTCTTTGAGCGAGTAGCCCACGTTAGTTGGTGCCATAGTTGCCGTAACCTCCCTCTCCTGGTCGCGGATAACGTGGCCGCCCTCGAGGGCGATCACGCGACGGTGCATGCTATCGACCATCTCGCGGTCGTGCGTAGCCACGATCACGGTGGTGCCGGTGCGGTTAATACGCTCGAGCAGCTTCATGATGCCCAGCGAGATCGCCGGGTCGAGGTTACCCGTGGGCTCGTCGCAGATCAGCAGCGGCGGACGGTTGACCATAGCGCGGGCGACGGCAACGCGCTGCTGCTCGCCACCGGAAAGCTGGTCGGGCAGCGAGTCCATCTGATCGGCCAGGCCGACCAGACGCAGCACCTCGGGCACCTGGCTGCGAATGACGCCCTTGGGCTTGCCGATGCACTGCAGGGCAAACGCCACGTTTTCGTAGGCGGTCTTTTGCGGCAGAAGCTTAAAGTCCTGGAACACGGCGCCAATCTGGCGGCGCAGGAACGGAACCTTGCGGTTCTTGATCTTCATAAGGTCCTGACCGGCAACCAAAATGCGGCCGCTCGTCGGCTTGACGTCGCGGTTGAGCGTCGACAGCAGCGTGGTCTTACCCGAACCGGAGTGACCGACCAGGAAGACGAACTCGCCCGGATAGATCTCGATGTTGATGTCGTCGAGTGCAGGCTTGTTGGGCTGTGCCGGATGATCTTGGTGACATGCTCCATAAGGATGACGGGCTCGACACCGGCCTGCTTGGCCATCTTCTTGCGGCTGGCCTGCGGATCGATGGGCGCAAACACCGACGTGAAATCGGGGTTGTTGAGCGCGTTATCGAGGCTTGCGACCTCGGCGGCCTGATCGCTCTCGACCACCGGGGCAGCAGGCTGAGTGGGGTCGGGAATAGCGGCAAAGAGACAGGACTGCGCAGGCTGAGGAGCCGGCGTCGCAGGGGCCAAGGGGTCGGGAATGCCGGCCATGGTAGGCTGCGGCGTGGCGGCACCAGCCTGAGGCTGCTCCACGCGAGCGGTCACGGCCTGAACGGGCTCAAAACCCGCCGTGCCGGAAAGCGCGACATCACTGGTTGGATTGTAGGCAAAGGGATCGGATGCCGGCTGTGCCTGATCTGCCGGCTGTGCGGGGATCGGGCTAAACAGCTGATCCTCTGAATCCGGGGTGGCGAAACGAGTGCCCGCGGCGCCTGGCTGCGTCTTGGGGGCGTCATCGCCCGCACCGGAGGTACGGAAGTGGTTACCCACTGGTGCTCCTTATCGTCGTACGTTTAAACTACATGAGCGCTTTGTATTTTAGCAGCATTAGCTTCGCTGCACATAAGAAGCATGGCGGGGTTTTGGTCCCACCGGCCGTGCGCAGGGTTACCTCCCAAATCGTCCTCGGACATGTCGGAGCCCCCGCTGCGCACTACGTGCGGCAGGGGCTCCTCCGTCCTGCGGAAAGATTTGGGAGGTAACCCTGCGCACGGCCTGCGGCTACTAAGGGGCCGCCGCACCAACTTGAGATGCTGCGCACACAAAGTTGGGAGGGTCTGAATTGCACTTTGTTGTGCTGGGCCCTTATCCCAATAGAAATCCTGCTTGATACGGCCTCTTTAAAAGTTGCGGTGAAATAGGGACTGTTTTAGCAGTTAAAAGCCCTAATCAGTCCTTATTTCACCGCAACTTATATTGGGGCTCATTGTTGCGCAACTCGGATTTGGATTGTCGATTTACAGTGGCCTCGATGGGAACGCCTATGGTTGTGGGGGCCAGTATGAATTGTCCTTATTGTGGAGCTGAGTTGCGCGATGGCGTGAGGTACTGCACAGCGTGCGGGGCTGCCGTCAATGGCATCTCTGCTGATTCTGGGCTTTGGGTAAAGCCTCGGAACCACGTTGCGGTCATCCTTGTCTGCATGCTGCTAATTGGCATTGTCGGCGGTAGCTGTATGGGCCTTCATCTGCGGCAGGTGTTGTCGCACTTCGTATCCGCCCATTCGGAGCACGCCATTGTGCTGGATGTCACGGCTGCGGGCTGGGACACCGATAACGGGGCATCGCGCGTTCCGATACATATTACGGGCAAGACCATCGACGGAATAACGGTCGACAGGATTGAGTTCGTCGCCTCCGATGGCTCTGGCATCAATCTCATACAAGGTGTCTACACGCTCGAGGCAGCAGGTTCCCCTATCGCTGCGGATGGCACGATCTATCAAATTCCATGCACGAGTGCCACACTCGTCCTCGATGATGCCTTTGCCATGGGTGAAACGATCGATCTGGCCGAGCTTGCAGAACAGGATTCGATTCTCGCCTTCTGCCCCATTGATGCCGCCGATGTGACCAATGATGAAATCTATGATGCCGCTTTGCTCGCCATGACATACCGAGGCAGCGATGCCCCCCGATGTCGCTGCACTGTGCCAAGCCGCAATCAATCGTCGCGATGGAGCCAGCACAAGCGGGAACGCCTTCGGAAGTTGCGGTGAAATGCGGATTAATTGAGCCTTTAGGCTGGCAAAACAGTCCTTATTTCACCGCAACTGAAACAGGGGCGCTCTCCAAGAGCGCCCCTGCCGGGTTTCCATAGTACTGGCGAAGCAGTTTTATAGTTCTGGCGAAGCAGTCCTTGAGATCCGCCTTGCCTTATGCCAAGAACTCCTTGGTGGTCGCCACGATGTTGGCGGCGTCCAGGCCGTACTTGTGCAGGAGCTCGGCACCCGGGCCGGACTCGCCAAAGGTATCGTTGACGCCAATCTTCTTGAGCGGCGTCGGGCACTGCTCGCACAGGACGTCGGCAACGGCGCTACCCAGGCCACCGATCACGGAGTGCTCCTCGACGGTCACGACGTGGCCGGTCTTGGTGGCGCTCTTGACGATCAGGTCGGCATCGATGGGCTTGATGGTGTGCATGTTGATGACCTCGGCATCGATGCCCTCGGCAGCGAGCTGCTCGGCGGCCTCGAGGGCCTCGCCGACCATCAGACCGCAAGCGATGATGGTCACATCGGCGCCCTCGCGCATGACGATGCCCTTGCCCACCTCGAACTTGTAGGTCTCGGGATCGTTGATGACCGGCGAGGCCAGACGGGCGAAGCGCATGTACACGGGGCCGTCGCACTCGTAGGCGGCGCGCGTCACGGCACGGGCCTCGATGTCGTCAGCGGGAACGATCACGGTCATGCCGGGGATGACACGCATCAGGGCGATATCCTCGCAGCACTGGTGCGTGGCGCCGTCTTCACCGACCGAGATACCCGCATGCGTGGCACCGATTTTGACGTTGAGGTGCGGATAGCCGATGGAGTTGCGCACTTGCTCGTAAGCGCGACCTGCGGCAAACATTGCAAAGCTGCTTGCGAAGGCAACGCGGCCCGTGGTCGCGATGCCGGCGGCAAGACCCATCAAGTTGCTCTCGGCGATACCCACATCGTAAAAGCGCTCAGGGTGGGCGGCCTTAAACTTACCCGTCTGCGTAGCGGCGGCCAGGTCGGCGTCGAGCACCACAAAGTCATCGTGCTCATTGCCCAGCTCGACAAGGGCCTCGCCGTAGCTTACGCGCGTGGCGACTTTCTTGACGTCTGCCATTAGAGCTCCTCTCCTGCGGCCGTGAGCTCTGCCATGGCCTGCTCAAACTGTTCATCGTTGGGTGCCTTACCGTGCCAGCCAACCTGGTTCTCCATAAAGGAGACGCCTTTGCCCTTCACCGTCTCGGCGATAATGGCCACGGGCGAGTCGCTCACGCGGGCCTCGGCAAAGGCGACGGCAATCTGCGCCATGTCGTTACCGTCGGCGAGCTCGACCACATGCCACTTGAAGGCGCGGAACTTGTCGGCGAGCGGCATGGGGTCGTTGACCTCCTCGACGGGGCCGTCGATCTGCAGGCCGTTATGGTCGACGATCACGCAGAGGTTGTCGAGCTGCTGGTTGCCGGCAAACATGGCGGCCTCCCAGACCTGGCCCTCCTCGCTCTCGCCGTCGCCCAGCAGGGCGTAGGTGCGATAGTCGTCGCCCCAGTGCTTAGCGGCAAGCGCCATTCCCACTGCAGCAGAGATGCCCTGGCCGAGCGATCCGGTGGACATGTCGATGCCCGGAGTGTCGTTCATGTTGGGATGGCCCTGCAGGTGGCTGCCGATGTGGCGCAGCGTCTCGAGATCCTCCTTGGACGGGAAGAACCCGCGCTCGGCGAGCACGGCGTACAGGCCCGGAGCGCAATGGCCCTTGGAGAGCACGAAGCGGTCGCGATCGGCCTTGCGGGGGTCGGCCGGGTCGACGTTCATTTCCTCAAAGTACAGATACGTCATGATGTCGGCAGCACCAAGCGATCCACCCGGATGTCCCGACTTGGCCGCGTGCACGCCGGTGACGATGCCCTTCCTTACCTCGTTGGCAACCTTTTTGAGCTCTTCGTCGCTCATTGTGCCTTCCTTTCATCCTCATTAGACAAAATGCGCACGGCACCGAAGGTAATCCCAACACAGCCGCAATGCACGTACGCCATTCATTATGCTGGAAACTGATGGCTTTACCAGAGTTTTTATCATTATTTGAACAATTTAGCAGGCAGAACCGCTGATGAAACGGTTTATCAATGTGAACGTCTTTTGGATGGAACGCGGTCGCCCTACGCGCTAATGTCCTTGAATCCCTCGCCGAAGGCTTCCGTAACGTCAGCGACCGTCACAATGGCGTGAGGATCGCGCTCGCGCACGATCGTCTTGAGGGTATTGAGCTCTCGACGGCTCACGATGACCATAATCACCGGCTTCTCGGCACCCGAATACATGCCAGTCGCCTTAAACTTGGTACAACCACGACCCAGACCATACATGATATCGGCAGCGATATCAGGGAACTTGTCCGAGATGATGAGTACCATACGGCGTTTGTTGCCACCATCGACCACGGCATCTATCACGTAGCCGCTAATGACCATCGAAAGGCCTGCATATAGTGCGTTTTCGATTGAAAAGACCGGAGCCGACAGCGCACACACGGCAACATCGATTGCCATGACGGTCGAGCCCACCGGCAGCGAGGTGTTACGCGAGATGATTTGGCCAATCGTGTCCGAGCCGCCGGTGTTGGCGCCGGCGCGCAACACCATGCCGTAACCAATGCCCGTGATAATGCCGCCCCACATAGCGGGAAGCATCAGGTCCGCATGTGCCAGAGGCGCTACAAACGGGGCAAACAGATCGGTAAAGAAGCCCAGCAGCACAAAGCCCGTCGCCGTCTGCACTACATAGGACATGCCGCCCTCGCGCATAACGATCAGCAGCAGCAAGGCATTCATCACGATGGTCTGGATACCGACGGGAAGCGACACGCCTCGCGCTGCGCCGACTGCCTGGATAATCGTCGCAAGGCCCGTAACGCCACCGGCTGCAAGACCGTTGGGAATCAAAAACAGGTCGGTCGCGATGGCGGCCAAGGCACACCCCAACATGATCTGGGGTAGATCGTGAAAGAAGTTCATCGAAAGAATGCGCTTGATGTCCAGACGATATGCCATGCTGCCTCCCTCAAAAAAGCGCACCACATCGGATGCGCTTTGAACTTCTTCTTGTATTCGATTCTACCGATTCGCCGGACAAAAACCACCCCCGTGCAGGCTATGTTCTGGATACAAAACCGCCCTGCTCGGAAAGCCTTGACCCATTTCCACATAAACGAGCGGTTTAGGCAGACGGGGCCTCCGCGTCAGCGTTGCCGGTAGCCCAACGGTGATAGCCAATCACAAACGGATCCAGGTCGCCATCGTCAAGAACGGCCTCGACGTTGCTGGTCTCCACGCCCGTGCGCAGGTCCTTGACCATCTGGTACGGGTAGAGCACGTAGCTGCGGATCTGGTTGCCAAAGCCGATTGTGGTCTTGGGCCCGCGAATCTCATCCAGGGCCTCGGCGCGCTTCTCGAGCTCAATCTCGTACAGACGAGCCTTGAGGATCTGCATGCACGCGGCCTTGTTCTGGATCTGGCTGCGCTCGTTTTGACACGTGACCACGATACCGCTGGGGAAATGCGTTACGCGCACGGCGGAGTCGGTGGTGTTGACACCCTGGCCGCCCGGGCCGCTTGCATGGTACACGTCGACGCGAATGTCATCGGGACTAATCTCGATATCGATATCGTCGGGCAGTACCGGAATGACCTCGACGCCGGCAAACGTAGTCTGGCGGCGCTTCTTGTCGTCGGTGGGGCTAATGCGCACCAGGCGGTGAACTCCGGCCTCGGCACGAAGCATGCCAAAGGCATCCTTGCCTTCGACGGTAAAGGTCGCGCGATCGATGCCGATAACCTCGGCCGCGGGGCAATCGTTGATGGTGACCTTCCAACCGCGACGCTGGCAGTACTTCATGTACATCTTAAAGAGCATGAAGGTCCAGTCTTGGGCCTCAAGACCGCCCTGGCCGGGCTTGATGGTGAGAATAGCGTCGCCGTGATCGAACTCCCCGGTAAACCAGCTCGCAAGCTCAAGCTCGTCGATGGCGCGGGAAAGCCGCTCCGCCGTGGCGGCAGCCTCCTCACGCAGCGCGGCAGCATCGGGGTCATCGCCCATTTCCTCGGCAAGCTCCAGCGCGGCGCGAGCATCGGAAAGCTCACCGCGCGCCGTATCCACGGCGGCGATGTCCTCCTTGGCGCGTGCAATCTCCTCCATCGTGGCGCGAGCGGCATCGGCATCGTCCCAAAAGCCTGGGGCGACGCTTTTGGCCTCGAGCTCCGCCACGCGGGTGCGCTTCTCGTCCAAATGGAGATACGACTCGACCTCGCCGAGTCGGTCCGCAAACGCGTCCAACTCGGCGGGAGTTACCTCTAGAGTCTCGGCCATTAACGATTCCTGCCGTGGCAGTACTTAAATTTCTTACCGCTACCGCAAGGGGCACAGGTCGTTGCGGCCCACGTTGACATAGGGGTCATCGCTCTCGGACTTGCGGTAGGTCGTCACCTTGCCACCGTTGTTAACGGCAGCCGGACCGCCCTGGACAGCCGTGCGGGCCTGCACCTGAGCCTGCTTGCGCAGCACCGAGTCGCCGTTGTCGCCATCGACCTCGGCAGGACCGGAGAAGCGCGCCCTCGAGCGCGGGGTCCTCCTTTGTGCTCCACGGCACGCGGGGCAGCCTTGATCTCGATGCGCAGAACAGTGCGCAGGTAATCCTCGTACATGGTATCGACGAGCATCTGGAACGCGCCGTAGGCCTCGGTCTTATACTCGACCAGCGGGTCGCGCTGGCCAAAGCCGCGCAGGCCGATACCGGTCTTGAGGTAGTCCATTTCCTGCAGGTAGTTCATCCAACGCGTATCGATGACGCGCAGCATGACCTGGGTATTGAGCTCGCGCATCAGGTCCTCGCCCAGTCGCTCGGCCTTCATGTTGTAGCACTTCTCAACATAGGCCAGGACATCGGCTGACAGGGCCTCAAAGTCCTCGTCGGGGAACTGAGGGGTATCGATATGACCGGTCAGCTCGACGACCCACTTACGCAGACCCTCAAGATCGCGCTCGCCCTCGTGGCTGTCCTTGGTGCAGAACTCCTGAACACAGCGGTACACGGTATCGTGCATGACCTCGGTGATGTGATCGGTCAGGTCCTTGCCGTCCAGAATCTTGTTGCGCTCGGCGTAGATGACCTGGCGCTGCTTGTTCATGACGTCGTCGTACTCAAGAACGCTCTTACGCATGGAGAAGTTGATGCTCTCGACCTTGTGCTGGGCATTCTCGACGGCCTTGGAAATGATCTTGTGCTGGATGGGCATGTCGTCGCCCATGTCGGCCGTGACCATCATCTTGGAGACGCGGTCCATCCTGTCGCCGCCGAACAGGCGCATGAGGTCGTCCTCGAGTGACAGGTAGAACTGGGTCTCGCCCGGGTCGCCCTGACGGCCGGAACGGCCACGCAGCTGGTTGTCGATACGGCGGGACTCATGGCGCTCGGTGCCGATAACGGTCAGGCCGCCGGCGGCAAGCACGCGCTCGCGCTCGGCCTTGCAGGTCTCCTTGGCCTCGGCGTTAAACTGCTCGAGCTGCTCGGGCGTCACGTCCTCCATGGTCAGGCCCTCGTACTCCAGGCGCTCGCGCACCAGCTCGTCGGGGTTGCCGCCCAGCAAGATGTCGGTACCACGGCCGGCCATGTTGGTAGCGATGGTCACGGCGCCATAGCGTCCAGCCTGGGCCACGATATGGGCCTCGCGCTCGTGGTGCTTGGCGTTGAGGACCTCGTGCGCGATACCGCGCTTAGTGAGGGCGGCGGACAGTTTCTCGGAGCTCTCGATGGAGACGGTGCCCACCAGGACCGGCTGGCCCTTGGCGTGACGACGCTCAACGTCGTCGGCAACGGCGTTGTACTTGGCCTGGATGGTGCGGTAGACCAGGTCCTCGTGGTCAACACGCTGCACGGGCTTGTTGGGGGGAATGACCTCGACGGGCAGCTTGTAGATCTCGCGGAACTCAGCGTCCTCGGTGAGCGCCGTACCGGTCATGCCGGAGAGCTTGTCATACAGGCGGAAGTAGTTCTGCAGGGTGATGGTGGCAAGGGTCTGGTTCTCCTCGCGCACGAGCACGCCCTCTTTGGCCTCGATGGCCTGGTGCAGGCCCTCGGAATAGCGGCGACCCTCCATGATACGACCGGTGAACTCGTCGACGATCTTGACCTCGCCGTTGGTGACCACGTACTGCTTGTCGCGGTGGAACATGTACTGGGCCTTCAGCGCCTGCTGCAGGTGGTTGACCAGCTGGCCGGAGAGATCGGCATAGATGTCATCGATACCCAGGCGGCGCTCAATCTTCTTAAGACCGCGCTCGGTGGCGGCGATGGTGTGCTTGGCCTCGTCCATGACGAAGTCGCCCGTGGGCTCCACGTCCTCGGTGGCGGTGAGCATGTCGTGCGAGACGTCCTCACCGCGCTCAAGGCCGCGCACGGCGCGCGCGAAGTCCTTGTAAGTGCTGGCGGACTTGGTGCCGGCGCCCGAGATGATGAGCGGCGTTCTGGCCTCGTCGATCAGGATGGAGTCGACCTCGTCGACGATGGCGTAGCTGTGGCCGCGCTGAACACGCTGCTCGGGGCGGGTAACCATGTTGTCGCGCAGATAATCGAAACCGAACTCGGAGTTGGTGCCGTACGTGACGTCGGCCTGGTAGGCTGGGCGCTTCAGCTCGAGCGGCATGTTGTTCTGCAGCAGACCGACGGTCATGCCCAGATACTTGTAGATGCGACCCATCCACTCGGAGTCGCGCTTGGCCAGGTAGTCGTTGACGGTGACGACGTGCACGCCCTTACCGGCGATAGCGTTGAGATAGCCGGCCAGCGTGGAGACGAGGGTCTTGCCTTCGCCGGTCTTCATCTCGGCGATGTGACCCTCGTGCAGCGCCATGGCGCCGATGAGCTGTACATCAAAGTGACGCATGCCCATGGTGCGCTTGGAAGCTTCGCGCACGGTGGCAAAGGCCTCGGGGAGCATGTCGTCGAGCGACTCGCCGTTGGCGTAGCGCTCACGGAACTTATCGGTCTGGGCGCGGAGCTCCTCCTCGGTCATCTTCTCAAACTGGGGCTCAAGACCGTTGATCTTGTCGACGATCTTGTAGTAGCGCTTCAGGTCCTTATCGGATCCAAAGGACAGCAGCTTTGACATGAATCCCATGTGGTTTTCCTTTTTGGCCATCGCCCGCGGCATGAAACCTTGGACGAGTTAAACACAGATATTTGTACTTTAGCCAAACAAGGCGCCGCCTATGCGGTCGACACGCTCGACCACGTAATAACTACGACAGCCTGCCAAAAAGGGACTGGTTTATTTTGGCAGCTTTTATCTGGGAAAACGCTGCCTCTCTCTGCCATTTGGTGCAAATCAACCTGTCCCATTCGCACCAACCTGGTGCAATGGGGACGGGTTAGCTTGCACCAATAAAAAAAAAGGCCGCGCACCCAAATGGATGCGCGGCCCTTATGCCATGAATGCGAGTGTTTCCGCGGCGAGCTATTTACTCAGCAGCCTCGGTGGTCTCGGCCTCGGCAGCGGCCTCCTCGACGGGAGCCTCTGCGGGAGCCTCGGCGGCCTGCTTGGCAGCCTCCTCGGCAAACTTAGCGGCACGCTTGGCCTTCTCGGCAGCCTTAGCCTCAGCGGCGGCCTTGCGAGCGGCCTCGGCCTCAGCAGCCTTGGCGGCCTTGGCAGCCTTGGCCTCCTCGGCCTTCTTGAGCTGGGCGGCAGCGGCGCCACCGAACTTGTCGGCGAAGCGCTGGACGCGTCCACCGGTGTCGACGAACTTCTGCTGGCCGGTGTAGAACGGGTGGCACTCGTTGCAAAGCTCGACCTTCATCTCGGACACGGTAGCGTGCGTCTTGAAGGTGTTGCCGCAGGAGCACGTCACCGTGCACTCGACATACTGGGGATGGATACCCTGCTTCATGGTAGGACTCCTTATTGGTCAGGCGCTGGTTACCGATCAGCGCATAAGGCGTCTTGGTTTCCGACCAAGACAACAAACTCGGCTATGGTACCACGGCGCCGAGCGTCCCACAAAAAGGTTCACGGTCTTTGCACTCTGCATCGCGCCCAAGACACAGCAGACGACACGGCGAATCGCGGCAAACGGGCGCCTTTGCCCCTTCTCCCATGTTGCAGACGTGTAACGCCGCAGCAAAGGTGCCCCTTTTGCGCCAGACAGGTACAATGATGAACACTGTACCGTAGCGGAGCGCCCCGCGCGCCGCAACCACGCGAAAGGGTTTCCCATGGCCGAGATCTCGTCCTCCCGCATCGTCATCACCGTCCTTGGCAAGAACCGCCCCGGTATCGTCGCCGGCGTCACCCGTGTTCTGGGCGAAGCCAACGTCGACATCCGCGACATCACGCAGTCCATTATCGAGGACATCTTCACCATGACCATGCTGGCCGACACCGCCGAGTCCAAGCTCGACTTCGCCGAGCTGCAGAAGGCCCTGGCCGAGGCCGGCGAGCTTTCGGGCGTCAACGTGTCCATCCAGCGCGAGGACGTCTTTAACTTTATGTACCGCCTGTAGCGAACAAGCCGCGTGGCGACGGCCCAAGGTGCGCCCAGGCGCAACGTCACCATGGCCCGGAGAGGAGCGCGCATGGCCTACGACGCCAAGAAAATCTACTACCGCTTCGATGACCACCTGAGCCGCCTGGTTCTGGATTACGAGGCGAGCCGTCAGATTTCGCCCGAAAGCGAAAACCTCTACCACGGCCTGCCGACCGACCCTTATGACGAGGACCTGTTTGTCGAACACAATGTCAAGCGCGGCCTGCGCAATGCAGACGGCTCCGGGCGTGGTCGCGGGCCTCACTCGCATCTCGGATGTGCATGGCTACAACAAGGTCGACGGTAAGGTCGTGCCCGATCAGGGCAAACTCACGCTTCGTGGCTACAGCATCGAGGATCTGGTCAACAACGCCCAGGCCGAGAACCGCTACGGCTACGAGGAGGTCGCCTATCTGCTCATCACGGGCTCTCTACCCACAAGGAAGAGCTCGACGGTTTTTGCGAACGCCTGGGTGCTTTTAGGCACCTGAGCGACGAATACGTCCGTGAGTTCCCCATGACCACGGTGTCGTCGAGCATCATGAATGTGCTTCAGCGCGCTGTGCTGCAGCTCTACGCCTTTGACGCCGAGCCCGACGCCATTACACCCGAGCACGAAATCGACGTCGCCATCTCCATGCTCGCCCGTCTCCCCCGCATCGCCGCCTTCGCGCACATGGCTTCGGTCGCCAAGCGCCGCGGCTCCGAGGTGCATGTGCCGTACCCCACGCCCGGTCTCTCCACCGCCGAGACCATCCTATAGGTCCTGCGCGGCGGCATGGCGTTTACCCGCGATGAGGCGATGCTGCTCGACGTTATGCTCATGCTGCATGCCGAGCACGGCGGCGGCAACAACTCCACCTTCGCCTGCCGCGTGCTGTCGTCTTCGGCCACCGACCCATATTCCGCCTACGCCGCGGCTATCGGCTCGCTCAAGGGCCCGCGCCACGGCGGCGCCAATGCCAAAGTCGTGTCCATGCACGAGGATATCCGCGCGCATGTTTCCAACTGGGAAGACGAGGACGAGGTCGCAGCCTACCTGGGCAAGATCCTCGACAAGCAGGCCTTCGACGGCACGGGCCTCATCTACGGCATGGGCCACGCCGTCTACGCTGAGCGACCCGCGCGCCGAGGTGTGCCGCCATTATGCGCGTTCGCTGGCGGCCAAGAAGGACCTGGGCGAGGAGTTCGCGCTCATCGAGCGCATCGAGCGCCTGGCCCCGCAGGTGATGCGCGACCACGGCATGACTAAGCCCATCTGCGCCAACATCGACCTGTACACGGGCTTCATCTACAAGATGCTTGGCGTGCCCGAGACGCTCTTTACGCCGCTGTTCGCCGTCGCCCGCATGGCTGGCTGGTCGGCACACCGCATGGAAGAGCTCTTCTGTGCGCACCGCATCATCCGCCCCGCGTATCGCCCGGTGATCGAGCCGCTGGAGTACAAGCCGCTCGCCGACCGCTAGGACGCGTACCGTTATAGATCTTAGGCGTGGCCAGGGCACCCAAGCCCTCGGCCACGCTTTTTATGTCTCTTGAAAGGACCACATCGATGATCGTGTTTTCCGATATGGATGGAACGCTGCTGACAAGTGATAAGCAGGTGAGCGACGCCACCTGGGCGATGCTCGACGAGCTCGCACGTCGTGGCATTGAGTTTGTGCCCTGCACGGGCCGCCCGCTGTCGGGCGTCTTTTGAGCCGATCCTCGCCCACCCCGCCGTGCACTACGCAGTCTGTGCCAACGGCGCCAGCGTCTGGCAGCTCGACGAGAATGCACCCACCGATGCCTCGCGCGCCACGCGCATTCTGAGCCGTCCGCTCGATCGCGGCATCGCTCACCGCATCCACAGCATTACCGCCGGCCACGACGTCACCTTCGACATTTTCGCCGACGGACGGTGCTTCCTCCCCCGCTCGCTATACGGGCGTCTGGATGAGTTCTGTGGCGGCGATCCGCATATTGCCGGCTCGCTCAGGCGAACGCGCACGCCTATCGACGTGGACGTCGATAGCAAGATTGACGAGGTCGAAACGCTCGAACGCATTGCCATGTACTGGCACGATCCCGCCGATCGCGATGCCATCATGGCGGCACTCGACACGCTCGAGGGCATCGAGGTCACGCGCTCGTACGCCATGAACATTGAGGTCATGGGCGAGGGCGCCACCAAAGGGAACGGCCCTCACGTGGCTATGCGAGCACCTGGGCGAGCGTCTCGCCGACGCTTGGGCGTTCGGCGACAACATCAACGACATCCCCATGCTGCAGGCAGCGGGCCACGGCATGGCCATGATCAACGCCGAGCCCGAGGACCGCGAGGCCGCCGACACCATCACCGAATACGACAACGACCACGACGGCGTCGCCCGCACCATCATGGCCGCCCTCTCCTAGCAGCAGCAACCCGGCAGAAAGGGAACGTCCCCATCTGCCGGATTAGGCGAGGCTCTCCAGAACACGGCGGAGCTCCTGCTGGACAGCGTGGTCGCGGTTGCAGCCTACGACGCGATCGGCAACCGCTTTGAGCGCGGGGCGCGCGTTTTCCATCGCGCAGCCCGTGCCGACAAAGCGAATGATCTCGTAGTCGTTCATCGAGTCGCCAAACGCCATGATCTCGTCGCGTCCAATGCCGTAATGCTCCGCGAGCTGTGCGATGCCCGAGGCCTTCGACACACCGGGCTGCATGGCATCGATCCACGCGTTGCCCGAAGGCGCGAAAGTAAAGAGCTGGCCAAGTTCACGCTGTAGCACGTAGGCGCTGTCCATAACGACACCGTCATCGCAAAAGATACTCGCCTTGATGATATTTACGCTGGGATCGGGCAGCTCCCAAATACGCTCGGCATTGGGAAGGTCCTTATCGACCTCACGCACGAACTTGCACTCGTCATCGAGCAGGAAGGACTTGGTTCGGTCAAAAAGCGCAAGATGCAGATTGGGAAACGTCGCGACTGCTTGGGCGAGCTTTCGAATCGCCAGGTGCGAATACACCTCACGGTCTACCATCTTGCCGTCGGCGTAGACCTGGGCGCCGTTAGCGGCGACAAAGTCCATCTTGTCGCGAACGGGCGCAAAGAACTCGCACAGGCGATCGTAGCGACGACCTGACGATGCGGCGAAATGCACGCCATGCTCGCGTAGCGCCAGAATCAGTTCGTAGGTCTCGGGAGGCACCTGGCCGTTTTCGTCAAGACAGCGTGCCGTCCATATCGGATGCAATCAGTTTAAACATAGAAAAGCTCCCTTCGGGCTTGTTGGAATCGAACGTGTATCCAATTCCAACGTACCCAAAGGGAGCTCAAATAAGACTCCGCGGGCGTAAATGTTACAAGGACCTGGCAAATAGCTCACGCGCGCCAGGGGTCCCACATTCGCAGCGCCAGGCAACACGTCAAAGAGTGTCCCCGATGACTAGTCGGCGTAGGTGAAGGTCGTGACGTCGAACATGCCCTCGGGGCGGATGCGGAGCGTCGGGATCACCGGCAGGGGCAGGAAGATGATGCCCATGATGGGGTCGAGCGGCGGCTCAATACCCATGGCGCGTGCCTTGACCATAAAGTCGTCGTGCTGCGCGGCGACATCCTCGGCCGTGCCTTCGCTCATCAGACCGCCGAGCGACAGCGGAATGCGCGCCACGACCTCGCCGTTGCGCACCAGCACGTGACCACCCTGGCCCACAGCCTCAACAGCCGCCATCATATCGGCAGCGTTATCGCCCACCACGCATACGTTGTGCGAGTCGTGGCCGATTGTGGAGGCAATGGCGCCACCGGTGATGGTGAAGCCGCGCACCCAGCCGCGACCGATATGCTTGCCGACAAGACCCAGGCCCGCAGGGGCCATCGCCGTCGGCGCCCTCGGCCTGCAGCGACACGCCGCGACCGTGACGCTCGATCAGCATAATGCGGCGCAGACCCTCGGCATTCTCGGGACGAACTATGCCCGTGATGGCCTTGCCCGGCACCACGTCGATCACGGCCTCGCCCGGCTTAAAGGCATAGTCGAACACGTCGAGCGATAGCTTCGGCAGCTTAACGGAAGCACGCAGCTCATCGGCAAGGGCCGCAACCTCGGCCATCTCGGGTGCGATCTCGCCCACAAAGGTGCCGTCCTGCGCCACCAGAGCACCGGCGGCATACACGCAATGCGGAGCCGTGGCAAACGTCAGGTCGTTGAGTACCAGCAGGTCGGAACGCTTGCCCGGGGCGATGGCGCCACGCAGCTCGTGCGGGTCGCGGCAACCGTGGTCCAGGCCAAACGCCTCGGCCGTGGACAGGGACGCCATAGAGATGGCAACCACGGGGTCAATACCGGCCTCGATAGCCACGCGGCAGGCATTGTCGATCATGCCGGTCGAAAGCGCGTCGGAAGGAGCGCGGTCGTCGGTCGCAAAGCAGCAGCGGCGGGCGCGGGCAGGGGTTCTCCAGCAGCATCGGGGACAAATTGGCCAGGTCGTGGCTGCACGTACCTTCGCGCAGCATCACATACATGCCGCGAGACAGCTTGTCGAGCGCCTCCTCGGGAATCGTCGACTCATGGTCGGCGATGATGCCCGCTGCGGCATAGGCGTTGAGGTCCTTACCGGCAACGAGCGGCGCATGGCCGTCAACCTGCTTGGACGGCGTCTGGTTGGCAGCGTCGATACGAGCGCAGGTCTCGGGATCGGCCATAAAGACGCCCGGCAGGTTCATCATTTCGCCCAGACCAAAGACATCGCCCGGATGCTCGGCAAAAAACGCCTGCATATCGGCAGCCGAAATAACGGCACCGGCCTGCTCATCGGGCAGTGCGGGCACGCACGAGGGCATCATGCGTACTTGATGGAAATGGGCGCGCGACGGCCGTCCTCAATCATAAAGCGCAGGCCGTCCAGGCCGGAAACATTGGCGATCTCGTGGCTGTCGGCAATGGCAGTGGTGGTGCCGCGCGTCGCCGCCATGCGCGCATACTCGGCGGGACGGATGTTCGAGGACTCAATGTGCAGATGTCCGTCGATAAAGCCGGGGGCGAGATAGCGGCCCTGGCAGTCAATGACCTCGGTCGCCTCATAGGTGCCAGCGGCATCGTCGCGACCGTCGTAGAGCACGCCGACGATTACGCCGTCCTTGACGGCAACGCTACCGGGCGCCACGCGCTGGCCATATACGTCGACAATCTGCGCATTGGTAAACAGCGTGTCGACGGGCACGCGACCCTCGGCTGCATCAATCACAGACCTCATGACCTCAACGGACATACATACTCCTTTAACTGTAGAAAAAACTGCGGAGCGGACGAGCCTTCACCGCAGCAAGCCAATAGCAATTGTATGCCCAAACGATAGGTCAGCAATACGCCCCTCCGCTTAACGGCACACGCCGCTTGGCGCAATGGGGACTGCCGCTGAGCACCAATGACAAGGGGTGTCCCAAAGTGCCGGCACAAAAGGACCGTCCCTAACTGCCAGGTCCAAGAGTGTCCCTTCCGACTAGTCGTTTAAGAACGTCCCCAATGACTGCTTGCGACCAAGGCGACGCCGATGTTTTGGCAGCGCCAGCGAGCGGGCCGCATTTGAGACAGGTGACGTGAAACGAAAGGGCGCAGACCTTCTGGTCGCGCCCTTGAAGTTGAACGTCAGATTGTCCAAATGCGGCCCGCGCAGCGTCGAAGCGGTTACGCGGTTTTGGTAAAACCGCGTAACTAAATGAGCTTGAAGCCCTTGCGCTTGCCTACGGAGAGGGTGTCGCCCAGCTTGAGAGCGCTCGGGTCGATGTTGTAGCTCTTGGGAGCCACGGCCTTGCCGTTGATCTTGACGCCGCCGCCGTCGATGTCGCGGCGGGCCTGACCGGCGCTGGCCGAAAGGCCCAGGTCCTTGAGCAGGCCGGCGAGGTAGATCTGGCCCTCGTCGTTGACGGTCAGCTCGACGTGCTTCTCGGGGAAGTCGGCGAGCTGGCCCTCCTTGAACACGCGGTCGAACTCGGCCTGAGCCTCGTCGCCGGCACCGGCGCCGTGGTAGGTGTCGCACAGGTCGCGGCCCAGAGCGCGCTTGAGCTCATAGGGATCGGCGGAACCGTCGGCCAGGGCAGCGTCGATCTTGTCGACCTCGGCCGGGGTGAGCGAGCTGGCAAGACGATAGTACTTGCCGATCATCTCGTCGGGGATGGACATGGTCTTGCCGAACATATCCTTGGGAGCATCGGTCAGGCCGATGTAGTTGCCGTAGGACTTGGACATCTTGCGCACGCCATCGGTGCCCTCGAGCAGCGGCATGGTAAGCGCGATCTGCGGCTCCATGCCCATCTTCTCCATGAGCTCGCGACCAGCGAGCAGGTTGAAGAAGCTGGTCGGTGCCGCCCATCTCCACGTCGGCCTTGACCTGACCGAGTCGTATGCCTGCATAACGGGATAGAGGAACTCGTGCAGGGCGATCGGCGTCTGGGACTGGTAGCGCTTGGTAAAGTCATCGCGCTCGAGGATGCGGGCGACGGTGAACTTGGAGCACCCTGCAGCAGGCCGGCCAGATCCATCGACAGGATCCAGTCGCCGTTGTGCACGATGGTGGTCTTCTCGGGATCCAGGATCTTCATGGCCTGGCTCACGTAGGTCTCGGCGTTGGCCTCGATGCTGCTCCTGCGAAAGCTGCGGGCGCGTGGTGTTTTTCCCCGAAGGGTCGCCGATCAGGGCGGTCCCGTTGCCGATGATGAGGGTGACGTTGTGGCCCAGGTCCTGGAACTGACGCATCTTGCGCAGGGGCACGGCATGGCCCAGGTGCAGGTCGGGGCTGGTGGGATCGACGCCGAGTTTGATGTTGAGGGGCTCGCCCTTCTCAAGCTTCTTGCGAAGGTCGGCCTCGGGGACGATCTGCGCTGCGCCCGAGGTGATGATACGCATTTGCTCGTCGACAGACAGCATTGGGTATCCTCCTTTGCTATAGCACCCTCACCGGATACGGCGGTGCTCGAAGTTCATAAACCCACTAATAATAACCAAAACGGCGCGGCCGAACACCTACGACAGGAAAATCCTCGTCCTGCCGCACGCGTCGATAACGACCGGCAAACGCGTGCCGTCACGTTCGACCAAAAAGCGCGTCTGCTGACGGCGCGAGCAGTCACGGCAACGGACCTGCCCGTCGCATCCGTGGCGCAGGCGCCCTCGGCAGTCAGTAAGCAGTGCTCGCACACCATGAGCTCGGGGCGGTCGGTGTCGACAGGCCCCAAGACACCGGGGCAAGCGGCAAGCTCGGCAACGCGCTCTGCGTCGTCAGCGGCAAGCTCGGCAGGCAAATACACACGGCCCGCGCCGAGCCCGCGTAGCCAGGCAAGCGTAACCCGGTTCGCGCAAAACACCGGTGCCGCAACGTCAAACGCCACGCCCAGCTCACGCGCCATCGCCACCTGTCCCAGAGTACGGCAGACGACGCGCCCGGCACGCCGCATAAGCGAACGGGTACGCGAGGCATCGGCCGCGCGACAGACCTCGTCGAGCACCACGGTCGCATCGGACAGATCGCGCTCGCCACACGGGTCGGCATCCATCAGCTGCCAGGCAAAGACCATGCGAGCGGAAGCCCCTTTTCCGTCGGCTCCGCCAACGCCGCCTAGGGCACGTCGTCAACAGTCACGGCGCCCTCAAAGGGCAGTATCTCAACGGCTCGTGCAACGGGTACGACCGCGTCCGTCTCGACCCGCATGTGCTCCAGCGCCGTCGTCGTCTGCTCCAACACGCCGGCGCTGCGAATCAGGTCACCTCGCATCCCGCATCCACCTTACGCTTGCAGTGCACGACAACGCGCTCCCCCGCCGCCGCATCCACCGGGCAGGGCACCTGGGGCCAGCGCTTGGGCACATCGGGGCGCGCATCGGCACCCGGATAGAACCGAATCTCGAGCGTGTCGCCCGCTGCCACGGCGGCATCGAGCTCGACGGTCACCTCTTCGTGACCCACAGTCACCAAGTGGCCCACGCGCACGCCCTGGTTAATCGCACGCTCAAAGCTCATGAGCTCAGCACCCGATCGCCCCCGCAGATATGCATCGGTAAACCCGCGGTTGAACGACCTGCCCAGCTCGCGCTCGAGCGCCGACACGGCAGCGGCATCCCATGTGCCGTCGCGCAGCATATCGAGCGCCCGACGCCACACCCTCACCACGTTAAAGACGTAGTCGGGATTCTTCATGCGCCCCTCGATCTTGAGCGATGCCACGCCGGCGGCAACAAGCTCGGGCAGGTGCGCAATGCCCAGATAGTCGCGCGGTCACAGCAGACGATCGCCCTCCACGGAAACGACGCTCTCCCCCGCCTCGTCCACCAGGTCGTACGCCAAGCGGCACGGCTGCGTACAGTCGCCGCGCATCGCCGATCGTCCACGCCGCAGGGCCGAAAACTCGCAGGCGCCCGAATATCCGATGCAAATCGCGCCGTGGCAGAACACCTCGATAGGTACGCCGGTAGCACACAGGGTGGCAATCTCGTCGACCGCCAGCTCGCGGGCGGTCGTCACGCGCTCGACCCCGAGCTCGTCGGCAGCCAGGCGCACGGCGCCTTCGCTATGGACGCCCGCCTGCGTGGACAGGTGAATCTCGACCCCGGGAATCGCCGCGCGCAACGCGCAGGCCAGACCGGCATCCGCCACGATCAAGGCATCGGCACCCAACTCATGCGCATGCGCCCCCAGCGCCACCGCGTCGGCCAACTCGTCATCGAACACAAACACGTTGAGCGTCACGTATACACGCACGCCGTGCGCATGCGCCACGACGCAGCCGCGCAAAAACTCGTCGTCGGTAAAGCCGTGTGCGCTCACGCGGGCGTTAAACCCGCCCAGGCCCGCATAGATGGCATCGGCACCCGCTGCAATCGCCGCGAGCATCTGATCGAGTCCGCCGGCAGGCGCCAACAGTTCGGGCAGCGCCATCCCGGCAGCCCCCGGCTCGTTATCGCATTGTCCGCTCGGCCCCATCGTCCGAATCACCATCGGCAAACTCCTTACCAACAAGGTATGCATTCACTCTGAAAAATGCCGTCATCCAGCATACACGAGGCCTCGCGCGCCTCGTTTGGTTTATCGTGTAATAACTTATGTCCATCCTGCCCCAGCGGCGTATCTGCCGCGCGGCACGACATACCTGGAGGTCAATATATGGGTCCTCGCCAACGACAGGGACGCAGTCGTTCCAAGACGCACGCCCTGCCCATGATCCTGCTCTCGTTCTTGGGCTTTTTGCTGATTGCGGGCGTGGCGTTTGGCATCGGCATGATCGGCAACGTCAACCGTTGGCTGTCCGATCTGCCCGACTATACCGACGCCAACGCCTATCTGGTGAGTGAACCCACCGAGATCGTCGATTGCAACGGCAACAAGATCGCGAGCTTCTACACGCAAAACCGCAAGTCCGTCACCAAGGACCAGGTTTCCCCGTACGTGCTGCAGGGCACCGTCGACGTTGAGGACGAGCGCTTCTACGAGCACGGCGGTATCGACCTGTGGGGCATCGCGCGTGCCGCCGTGGCAACCGCCTCCGGTGGCCACGAGGGTGCATCGACCATCACCCAGCAGCTGGTACGCAACACCATCCTGCAGGAGGAGCAGTTCGATTCGACCATCGAGCGTAAGGTACGCGAGGCCTACATCGCCGTAAAGATGGAGGATATGTACTCCAAAGACGAGATCCTCATGATGTACCTCAACACCATCTATTACGGCCACGGTGCCTACGGCATCGAGGCCGCAGCCGAGACGTATCTGTCCAAGAGCGCCGCCGACCTCACCCTGAGCGAGGCCGCGCTGCTCATCGGCCTTCCCAACTCGCCTTCGCAGTACGACCCCACGGTCAATCCCGATCTGGCGCTGTCCCGTCGCAACAAGGTCCTCGACAACATGCTGCGCCTGGGCCACATCACGCAGGAGGAGCACGATGCCGCACAGGCCGAGCCCATCACCCTCAACGTAACCGAGATTTCGGGCAGCGGCGTCGACGTGTATTCGCAGCCCTACTTTGTCGCCTATGTTAAGCAGCTGCTGGAGCAGGAGTTCTCCACCGACGTGCTGTTTAAGGGCGGCCTAACCGTCAAGACCACCATCGACCCCACCATGCAGCAGGTGGCCGAGGAGGCTGTGCGCTCGCAGCTCGACACGCTTTCGCTCGACGGCCTGGACATGGGCATGGTCGTCGTCGACCCCAAGACCGGCTACATCAAGTGCATGGTGGGCGGCTACGACTATAACGCCGACGAGAACCACGTGAACCACGCTACGGCGAAGCGCCCCGTCGGCTCCACGTTTAAGGCCTTTACGCTGGCGACTGCCATCCAAAACGGCATGAACCCCAACGTCACGCTCAACTGCAACTCGCCGCTCAAGGCTAAAGGGCACCACGACCGAGGTGCAAAACTACGGCAACCAGAGCTATGGCAACATCACGCTTAAGCAGGCAACGGCATACTCATCCAACACCGGCTACATTCAGGTGGCCGAAGCCATCGGCAATGACAAGATCATCTCGCTCGTCAAAAAGCTCGGCATCGATCCCCCAAGGACAACATCGAGGACGTTCCCGTCATGACGCTCGGCACCGGCTCGATCTCGCCGCTCGAGATGGCCGCGGCCTATGCCACGTTTGCCAACGGCGGTTACTATCGCCAGCCGATCGCCATCACCGAGATTGATTCGCGAACTGGCTCGGTACTGTACCAGCACACCGATAACCCCTCGCAGGTGCTCTCCACCGGCGAGGCCGCGGCAGTGACCGACGTCCTGACCGGCGTCATGCAGGGCAGCGGCACGGGTGCCGCCGGCGCTCTGAGTGTGAACCAGCCCTATGCCGGCAAGACAGGTACCACCGACAACACCACCAACCTGTGGTTCTGCGGCTATACCCCGCAGCTGGCATGCGCCCTGTGGACCGGCTACTCCGCAGGTGAAATTCCCATCCAAAAGTACGGCACGGACCTGCTGGGCGACAGCACTAACCTGCCCGTCTTTAAGAAGTTCATGAACACCGTCCTTGCCAGCACCGAGCGCGAGGAGTTCCCGACCGGAACGGCCCCCACGTATAAGAACAACAACGTCTGGAAGTTCTACGGCACCAGCAACACCAAGAAGGCGGAAAGCGACACCGAGGACAAAGACGAGGAAGAGACCACCACGACCACGACCACGACGACGACCACCACGACCACCGAGACCACGGGCGGCAACACCACGGGTGGCACCGGAACGACCGGTGACTCGACCGGCGGCGACGGTAGCGGTGGCGAAGGCGGCGGCGAGGGCGGTTCCCCCACTCCAACGCCTACGCCCACGCCCGATCCTCTACGGGTCAGTAGGCACCCAGCCATAGCCAAACAAAGGCGCCCGAGCAGATCAATGCTGCTCGGGCGCCTTTTTCACGCGAAACCTCACACACGCCTCAACACGATGCGATAAAAACAGGGCGCCGACCATCGTCGACGCCCCATAAAAGTCGCTATATGCGCTTGTACTGCGCTATCCTCACGCGCCACCTCGCCTACTTACGAGAGTTGCTCAGCTTGTTGATGAGGGCCTCAGGCGCTCGCCGTCCTCGGCGGTCTGGGCGATAACCAAGATGGTGTCATTACCGGCGAGCGAGCCCAGCACATCGGGCAGCTCGGCGGCATCGACCGCGGCGGCAATGCCCGAAGCGGTGCCGGGCTGAGCCTTGATCATAACCAGGTTGTCGGTGCGCAGAACGCCCGTTACCAGCTCCGAAACCATGCGCTGCAAATGCAAGTCCTCGGCCAGAACATAGATACCCTCGGGAAGCTTGCGCAGCCCCATATCGGCAATGTCGCGTGAAACGGTTGCCTGCGTGCAATCGAAACCCATAGCGCGAAGCTCGTCCACCAGCACGCGCTGCGTGCGAACATCCTTGTTGCGCACGATATCTCTGATGGCATCCTGGCGCCCATTGCGTTTTTTTAGCCATACAAAACCTCACTCCATAGATGGCGGAGACAATCAATCAGTAATTGAATAGTTTAGCGCTATTTGATGGTATTTGTGAATAAGAACGCATTTCGAAACAATTCCATGCAAGATTGTTTCGAACATAGCCGTCTTAAGCAGTTTTGACGCCCGTCCGGTTAAAAAGCGGCCAGGTGCGTATACATCACGCAACGCGCAGGCTTGGCACTGGCAATCGGTCCAAAACAACAGGCCGAGCCCACGATGGTTATCCTGAGTGCCGCGGCCATCTAACGAATTCCAGATGCCTCCAGCATATCACGCATTCGAGCGGAACGCTCGATTGAAGAAACCCCATGCGGGCTCAAGCACAAATTTTTCGATGCAGGCGACCAACCCGGCGAAGTAAAACATATGGCTCGCAACCTTTAGCTGCGTGTCACCGCCCGCCTCTACAAGCGAATCAGTAAGCTCGTCGAGCGCCCGGGCGTCATCGGTAAGCTTGGCACACAATGTGGGGTCAAAAGCATCTGTAAGCTGTGGCGCCCCCGTATGGAAACAGGCGTCACCGCACCCGGATATGCGTTGCGCCTGCGAAAGGGGCGCATGTCATAAACCCAATCGAGCGAAGCGCACGGTCGCGCGACAAACACGTCTCGAACAACGAGCGGCTGTACATCACACCGGAAGTCTGGGGCAATCAAGCCGCCGGAAATCATCTGAGACAGACCAGCCGCCAAAGAAGCACGGTCATCGATCGCAAGAGAGGTGGCATCCAGTACGCGCGAATGACGCTCACGATGAGCATCGTAGCGGTCGAGCGATGCCGTGGGAATCACCATGTCTGCCGCAGCATCGCACGCAACATCAACCATCTTGGAAAGGGACTGTGGGGCAAACCACTCGTCGGCATTCATGGCAACAATCTGCAATCCACGCGAGGCGGCAAAACCGGCCTTGAGACATGCTCCGCGCGCCGAATCCTCGACGTCAATCAAATCGATGTGAATATCCCTGCCAGCGGCAACTTCGAGTGAATGGCGCACGCCCGGCGCAACGTCGCGACAAACCACGACAATTTGCAGGTCATAGAGGTCTTGGTTCTGGACGCTCTCGAGCGCGCGCATCGCATAGCTGGGCGAACCCTCAACAATAAGGATCACCGAAAGTCGCGGATGCGAGCCACGTCGAACCAAGTTATCCGTCCTCTCGACAGCAATGAATCAAACCGTGGTTCATGGTACACCCGGGCTATAAAAAGCAACGAGCCGCCTAACATGTTGCACGTCAAGAACAGATGTTGCACACGCGCAGCTCACACATAGTATGTGCCAGGCACGGACGCGCCGAGCACTCCCTAGTCGAGCACGACAAGCTCGTCGGGGCCGTAATCCACACCCATAAACGTAAGGCCGCAGGCAGGCGCCGTGGGACCCGCAGCGGTACGGTCGCGCAGGCATCAATGACCTCGCGCATCCACTCGGGATCGCGACGATGCATGCCAATCTCTACGAGCGTGCCCACAATAGTGCGCACCATCGAATGTAAAAATGCGTTGCCCTCGATAGTGAACGTCAGGATGTCCTCGCCAAACGCAACCTCATGGCCAAACTCGGCCCGCATCACGCAGCGGTGCGTAGGCTTGCCCACGGCAGAGGCGACCTTGCAAAAAAGCTCTTAAAGTCTTGTTCGCCCAAGAGCGCAGGGCACGCGGCAGCCATGGCATCGACATCCAAGGGGTAGCGATGCCACCACACCGCACCGCGCGAGAGCACGGGGCGCGCGTCGCGATCGGCAATACGGTACGTATACGTACGGGACCGCGCGTCAAAGCGCGCAGAAAAGCCCTTACGGGCCTTGTAGACCTCGTTTATGGCGATATCTTTGGGAAGGAGGGCATCCATAGCCCTCAGCCACCTACGGCGCGTACACGCAAGCTCAGCGTCCGTTACAGGCACGCTAATGTACTGGGCCACCGCATGCACGCCGGCATCGGTACGCCCCGCACACGTCAGATCAATCGGGCGGCGCAGCAGCGTCTCAATAGCGCGGCGCAACTCGCCCGCAACGGTCGTCTGGCCCGGCTGCTCGGCAAAGCCGCTATAGGACGAACCGTCATAGGCAACACGGAATACGAGCGTGGCATCGAGCTCTGGAATCGAATTCAAATCAGACGGCGCGGTCATGGGCGCTCCCAACAAACAATCAACGGTATCGCGACAAAAAAAAAGAGGGGTACGCGAACGTACCCCTCGAATATAGCCTATGCAGACGGATTGTCTACTCAGCGGTCTCCTCGGCAGCAGTCTCCTCGACAGCCTCAACCTTCTTGGGAGCAGCGGCCTTCTTGGGGGCCGGAGCAGCCTTCTTGGCCTTAGGCGTGCAAGGCTCGGTGACGAGCTCCATGATAACGATGGGAGCGTTGTCGCCCTTACGGTTACCGAGCTTCATGATGCGGGTGTAACCGCCGTTACGGTCCTGCCACATGCCCTGGGCAGCCTTGTCGAAGATCTCGGCAACGAGCTGCTTATCGCCGAGCTTGGCGATGGCCAGACGACGAGAGTGCAGGTCGCCCTTCTTGGCCCAGGTGATGATCGGATCGACGACCGAACGCAGCGCCTTAGCGCGGGTCTCGGTGGTCTTGATGCGATCGTACTCGAAGAGGGCCTTGGCCAGGCTCTTCTTCATGGCCTTGGTGTGGCTCGCATCGGTGCCGAGCTTCAGGCCCTTCTTAACGTTGTGACGCATGGTCTAGTTTCTCCTCAAATATGCGAAGCATTAAGCCTTCAGGCTCAGGCCCATGGACTCAAGCTTGTCCTTCACTTCCTCGATCGACTTAACACCGAAGTTACGGATGTTGAGCAGATCGTTCTCCGGAGAACTCAACGAGCTGACGGACCGAGTGAATGCTGGCGCGCTTAAGGCAGTTGTGGAACGGACGGAAAGGTCCAGATCCTCAATCTGCTTGTCCAGCTCGGCGTTGTCGTTGGTAACCTCGGGAGCGAAGATCGAAGCCTCCTCCTCGACCTCGGGGGTCTCGGCAAGGTTCATAAAGGCGGCCATATGCTGGTTGATGATATTGGCGGCCTGGACCACGGCGTCGCGCGGGGCGATGGAACCGTTGGTCTCGATCTCGAGGACAAGGCGGTCGTAGTCGGTGTGCTGACCGACACGGCAAGCCTCAACGAGCTTGGCGCAACGGGAAACCGGCGAGTACAGCGAGTCGACGTGGATCACACCGATAGGATCGTTGTCGCGCTTGTTGGCCTCGCCAGAAACATAGCCGCGGCCATAGCCGATGCGCATGCTCATGGTGAGATGGCCACCCTCGGTGAGCGTAGCGATGTGCTGCTCGGGGTTGACCAGCTCAAACTCGGACGGAATAAAGAAGTCCGCACCGGTGACCTCGCAGGGGCCGTCAACCGAGATGGTGGCGGTCGCCTCGTCGGTCGTGCCGAGAGCCCTGAAGACAAGACCCTTGACATTCAGGACGATGTCGGTGACATCCTCGACCATGTTAGGGGATGGTCATGAACTCGTGCTGCGCACCATCGATCTGAATAGCCTCGACGGCGGCACCCTCGAGCGAGGACAGAAGTACGCGACGAAGGGAGTTACCCAGCGTATCGCCGTAGCCACGCTCGAGCGGCTCGACGGAGACACGAGCAGACGTCTCGTTGATCTCTTCGACCTGAACCTGAGGCCTAATGAATTCTGACATGTATTACCTCAGCCTCAGCAGCCCGGATGGACTACTTAGAGTAGAGCTCGACGATGAGCTGCTCTCGTTGATATCACCGCTGATCTGCTCACGCGTCGGCAGAGCAGCACGTTACCAGACAGCTTCTCGATATCGACCTCGAGCCAGCCAGGGACCTCAAAGCGCTCGGAGGAAATCAGAGCCTCCTTGATGGGGAGGAGGTCACGGAACTTCTCGCCGACAGCGACGACGTCGCCGGCCTTGACGCGGTAGGACGGGATGTCCACGCGCTTGCCGTTCACGGTGAAGTGACCGTGACGGACGGACTGACGAGCCTCTTTGCGGGTGCGGGCGAAGCCAAGACGGAAGACGACGTTGTCGAGGCGAGACTCAAGGATGATCATGAGGTTCTCACCGGTGACGCCGTTCATCTTACGGGCCTTGTTGAGTAGCCGTGGAACTGCTTCTCCAGAACGCCATAGATGAACTTGACCTTCTGCTTCTCGCGCAGCTGCATGCCGTACTCAGATTCCTTGCGACGGCGCTTGGGCTGACGGATAGATTCCTTCTTGCTGCTGTAACCGAGCTCAGCGGGATCGATCCCGAGCTGACGGCAGCGCTTAAGAACAGGAGTCCTGTCGATTGCCATATTGATACGATCCTTTCAGTTACACGCGGCGACGCTTCTTGGGGCGGCAGCCGTTGTGCGGATGGGGGTCTTGTCCTGGATGCTCGAGACCTCGAGGCCAGCAGCCTGGAGGGAGCGGATGGCGGTCTCACGACCGGAGCCGGGGCCCTTGACGAAGACGGAAACCTTCTTCATACCGTGCTCCATGGCCTGCTTGGCAGCAGCCTCGGCAGCCATCTGGGCAGCGAACGGCGTGGACTTACGGGAGCCCTTGAAGCCCACCTGGCCAGCCGACTTCCAGGAAATGACGTTGCCCTGGGGATCGGTGATCGAAAACGATCGTGTTGTTGAACGTAGAACGAATGTGAGCCTGGCCCACGGAAATGTTCTTACGGTCCGCGCGCTTCAGACGGGCAGCGCGAACGTTCTTCTTAGCAGTAGCCATCTATCTAGCGCTCCTTATTTCTTCTTCTTAGCACCGATCTGACGCTTCGGGCCCTTGCGGGTACGAGCGTTAGTGTGGGATGCGCTGGCCGCGGACCGGGAGGCCCTTGCGGTGACGAAGGCCGCGGTTGCAGCCGATGTCCATAAGGCGCTTGACGTTCTGGTTGCGCTCACGGCGGAGGTCGCCCTCAACCATGATCTGGTTCTTGTCGATATAATCGCGGATGGCGTTAACCTCATCCTCGGTGAGGTCCTTAACGCGCGTATCCACGTTAACGTTGCACTCGACGCAAATCTTCGTCGCAGTGGTGCGGCCGATGCCGTAAATGTAGGTCAGACCGATCTCAACGCGCTTCTCACGCGGGAGGTCGACACCATTAATACGGGCCAACGTAGTCTCCTCTCTTAACCCTGACGCTGCTTATGACGGGGGTTCTCGCAAATGACGAGGACCTGCCATGGCGCCTAATGATTTTGCACTTATCGCACATCTTCTTGACCGAAGGACGTACCTTCATCGTTCTTCCTTTCGGTAGCGCTCAACCTACTTCCCTACTATCTACTCGCCCAGCCGCAGGCGTTTAAAACTATGGCTGGTCTTCACACGCAAACCGACCGTAGGTTGAGCTAAGCCTGCAGTCGGAAAAGAAGTGCGTGTATGCGTGTCGCTATTTATAGCGATAGGTGATGCGGCCGCGGGTCAGGTCGTACGGGGAAAGCTCCACGACAACCCTGTCACCGGGGGAGAATACGGATGTAATTCATTCGGATCTTGCCAGAAATGTTGCACAGAACCGAATGACCGTTCTCGAGCTCGACCTTAAACATGGCGTTGGGCAGCGGTTCCTTTACCGTACCCTCGAGCTCAATTGCGTCTTCCTTCTTCACAAGCAATCATCTTTCTCTAGAAAACGACAGCGATTGAGTATTCTACAACACGTATGCACGCATCGTAATAACTTCGTAATGGCTCCACAACTAAGTGGAACTTGTTACATTTGAAATGTTAAGGCGTGCATTTGACGCAAGCCCTACATTTCACCGCCTTGCAAGGAGCACCAGGAACCTTGCGCATCCGTGGTGAGAATCACCGGACCGTCATTGGTAATGGCGACGGTGTTCTCGTAGTGCGCGGCGGGCAGGTGGTCGTTGGTCGTAACAATCCAACCGTCGGAGCCCGTGCTCACATGGTTGGAACCCATCGTAACCATCGGCTCGATGGCAATGACCATGCCGGCCTGGAGGCGAACGCCTCTCCCCTTCTTTCCATAGTTAGGAACGTTGGGGTCCTCGTGCATCACGCGGCCAATGCCATGGCCCACATAGTCACGAAGACGCCATAGCCGTGAGACTCGGCGAGGGACTGAACAGCATAACCAACATCCCCAAGACGATATGATTACCGGGAACAGCCTGCTCAATGGCAGCCTTTAAGGCAATCGCGCGTAACCTCGCACAGGGCCTTGGCCTCGGGCGTGGGGTGCCGACGAAAAACGTCCAAGCGTTATCGCCGACCCAACCGTCGACAACGGCTCCCGTATCGATGGAGATGATATCGCCATCGCGCAGGATCATGTCGGGGTTGGGAATACCATGGACCACGGCATCGTTGATCGATGCGCAAATGGTCCCCGGAACCCGCCGTAACCCTTTAAAGGCCGGGGTGCCGCCATGCATGCGGATAATCTGCTCCGCGAGCTGATCGAGCTCAAAAGTCGAAACACCAGGGCGAACCATGGCCCCTGCAACGTGGCGGAGCGCCATCTTAGATAGCGCTCCTGCCTTCTTCATCTGCTCAATTTGCGTTGCAGACTTAATCTTGATCATAGACCGAGAGCCTCCTTTGACATCCCCGTTACACGGTCTCGCGAGCCTGGTCACCGTTGACCGACTTGAGCAGACCCTGGCCACGATAGTAGTCGACGAGCGGGCTCGTGGACTTCTCGTAGACGTCGAGACGGTTCTTGATGGTCTCGGGCTTGTCGTCGTCGCGCTGATACATCTCGCCTGCGCACTTGGGGCAGATAGCATCGGCAGCAGTGCCGGTGTAACCGCAGGCGCGGCAGGTGCGACGCGAAGACAGACGATCGATGATGACCTCGGGAGCCACATCGACCAGAAGGGCGCAGTCGATCTCGCGACCCATGGCGGAGAGCTCGGAATCGAGCGTCACAGCCTGGGCGGTGTTGCGCGGGAAGCCATCGAGGATGAAGCCCTGCTGGGCGTCATCGGCGGCAAGGCGCTCCTTGACAAGGTCGATCACGAGCTGGTCGGGAACGAGCTCGCCAGCCTCCATGTACTTCTTAGCCTGAATACCAAGCTCGGTGCCACCCTTAACGGCAGCACGCAGCAGGTCGCCCGTGGAAATATGGGCGACGCCAAACCGGCGACGAGCTCCTGTGCGACGGTGCCCTTACCGGCACCCGGAGCCCGAGCAATACGAGGTTCATGAGCAATCCTCCTCTAGCCTATTTAAAGAATCCATCGTAATCATACATCTTGATCTGGCCTTCGAGCTTATCGACCGTGTCGAGCACGACGCCGACCATGATGAGGATGGACGTGCCGCCAAATCGCCTGGATCAGATGGTTACCCGTGAAGGAGAAGATAATCGAAGGCACGATGGCGATGAGCGCCAAAAAGACAGCGCTGGGAAGCGTGATCTTGTTGAGCGCGTTCTTGATGTAGGCCGCGGTAGCCCTACCCGGACGGACGCCCGGAATAAAGCCGCCCTGCTTCTTAAGGTTGTCGGCCGTGTCATCGGGGTTGAACACCATGGAGGTGTAGAAGTACGCGAAGAACACGATGAGGACAACGTTAAGCACCCAGTTGAGCCAACCGGTCGAAAGCGCAGAGGCAACTGCCTGAATCCAGCCGATGCCGGGGAAGAACACGGCAATCTGGGCCGGGAAGTACAGCAGCGCCGAAGCGAAGATGATCGGCACGACGCCCGCGGTGTTGACCTTGATGGGCAGGTAGGTGGTCTGGCCACCCATCATGCGACGGCCCACGACGCGCTTAGCGTAGGAGACCGGAATGCGGCGCTGGCCGCGCTCAAGGAAAACAATCAGCGGGATAACCAGCAAGATGATGGCGCAGATGATCACCATGGTGATGATGCCACCGGCATTGCCCTCGGTGCTGGAGAAGATCGCCTGCGGCAGGCCGGCCATGATGTTCGCAAAGATGATCAGCGACATGCCATTGCCGATACCGCGCTGGGTGATGAGCTCACCAATCCACATGATCAGCATGGCGCCCGCAGTGAGCGTGCCGACGATCATGAGGTCGAAGATGATCTCGGGAGCGCCGGCGCCATTGAAGCTGATGCCGAAGCTCTTAAAGAGGAAGAGGTAACCCACGGAGTTGAGGATTGCCAGAGCCAGGGTGAGGTAACGCGAATACTGCGTAATCTTGGTCTGACCAACCTCGCCCTCGCGGGCAAGCTCATGCAGGGAAGGCACAACGGCCTGGAGCATCTGGAGGATGATCGAGCTGGTGATGTAAGGCATGATGCCCAGCGAAAACACCGAAACGTAGCTCAACGCGCCACCAGAGAAAAGATTCAGGAGGGCCATAGCACCTGCGGCGACCGAATTGTTATCGGTCGAGAAAAGGCCCAGCATCCCCTGGAAGGGAATGCCGGGCACAGGAACGTGCGCACCAATGCGGTACACGACGAGCATAGCTATGGTAAAAAGAATCTTTTCGCGCAATTCTTTGATGCGGAAAGCATTCTTAAGACCATTTAGCACGGCAGCTCGACCTTTCCGCCGGCGGCCTCGATCTTGGCCTGCGCAGAAGCGCTGACCTTGTCGACCTTGACCGTGAACTTCTTGGTGAGCTCACCATTGCCGAGCACCTTGACGGGCTCGAACTCGCTCTTGGTGATGCGAGCGGCCTTAAGAGCGGCGCCATCGATCACAGCGCCGTCCTCGAACTTGCGCTCGAGACGCTCAACGTTAACGGCGGTGTACTCGATACGACGGGGGTTGCGGAAGCCCGGAAGCTTGGGCAGACGCATAGCCAGCGGAGTCTGGCCACCCTCGAAGCCGGCACCCTTGGTGCCGCCAGAGCGGGAACCCTGGCCCTTCTGACCGCGGCCAGAAGTGGTGCCGTGACCCGAAGAATTGCCACGGCCGACGCGCTTGCGGTTCTTGGTGGAACCGGGCGCGGGAGTAAGATCGTGAAGCTGCATTTGCTACTCCTCTACAATCTCGACAAGGTGCTTGACCTTGAAGATCATGCCGCGGACGGACTCGTTGTCAGCAATCTCGCGAACCTCGCGGATCCTGTGGAGACCGAGGGCACGGACAGTACGGACCTGATCCTGCTTGCAACCGTTGGTGCTGCGGACCTGCTTGATCTTGATGGTGTCAGCCATGCTTAGTTCTCCTTACCGACGAACATCCGGAGACCGTCAGGCCACGGCGAGCCGCGACGTCCTCAGGGCTGGAGAGCCCTTGAGGCCCTCGACGGCAGCCTTGATGATGTTAAGACCGTTGTCGGTACCGAGGGACTTGGACAGGACGTTCTTGATGCCAGCAAGCTCAAAGAGGGGACGCACAGCGCCGCCGGCGATAACGCCGGTACCCTCGACAGCGGGCTTGATGATGATGCGGCCGGCACCAAAGTGGCCGATCGAACCTCGTGCGGGATGGTGCCCCTGATCGGTCACCGGCACGTGGAACATGTTCTTCTTGGCATCGAGAGACGCCTTGGAGATGGCCATGGGAACCTCAGCGGACTTGCCCATGCCAACGCCGACGTTACCCTTTGCCGTCGCCAACGACGACGAGAGCGACGAGGCTCATGCGACGACCACCCTTGACGGTCTTCGACACGCGGTTGATGTAAACGACGCGCTCCTCGAACTCGGAGGCCTCGCGCTGCTGCTTCTGATTACGAGCCATGTGCTACATACCTCCTAGAACTCGAGACCGGCGGCACGAGCACCGTCGGCGAGGGCCTTGACGCGGCCATGGTAGATACGGCCACCACGATCGAAGGCGACCTTGGTGATGCCGGCCTCGATGGCGCGCTTGCCAACGAGCTGACCGACCTTCTCCGCAGCCTCCTTGTTCGAGGTGGGGTGCCCTGAACTCGGCCTCGAGGGTCGAGGCAGAGACGAGCGTCAGGCTGGAGCCCTTGCTGTCGTCGATGATCTGGGCATAGATGTTGGCGTTAGTACGGGTCACGCGAAGACGCGGACGCTCGGCAGTACCCGAGACCTTGCCGCGAACACGACGCTGACGACGCTTGAGGCCTTCCAGCTTCGCCTTATGCTTGTTCATACGTAAACTCCTAAAAAGTCAGTGATCTTGCCAGCACCTAACGGGGTGCTGGTCTTATGCGAGTAAGTCGGTTACGACTACTTGGCGGCCTTTACCCAGCTTGCGGCGGATGTGCTCGCCAACATAGTGGATACCCTTGCCCTTGTAAGGCTCTGGGAGGACGATGGCCGCGGATCTCAGCGGCGATCTGGACCGACCTGCTCCTTGTTGATACCCTTGACGTTCACGTGGGTGTTGTCGGGAACCTCGAAGGTGATGCCCTCGGGAGCCTCGACGATCACGGGGTGCGAGAAGCCCAGGGAGAACTCGAGGTTCTTGCCCTTCTGCTGCACGCGGTAACCGACGCCGGCGAGCTCGAGCTTCTTCTCGAAGCCCCTCGGAAACGCCAACAACCATGTTGTGGATGAGGGCGCGGGTGAGGCCGTGGCGGGCACGAGTCTCACGCTCGTCGTCGGGACGGGAAACGGTGAGGACGTTGTCCTCGACGTTGATAGCGAGCTTCTCAAAGACATCGAGCTCGAGCTGGCCCTTGGGGCCCTTTGACGACAACGTTGTTGCCGTTGACTGCCACTTCGACTCCGGCGGGAATCTGACAGGCTTATTACCGATACGAGACACGGTGATCTCCTTTCCTTCTACCTACCGAGCGAATTACCAGACGTAAGCGATGATCTCGCCGCCGACGTTGTGCTTGCGAGCATCGCGGTCGGTCATGACGCCATGGCTGGTGGAAATAATGGCGGTACCAAGGCCACCGCGGACGCGGGGCATGTCGGCAACGCCGGTGTACTTACGCAGGCCCGGCTTGGAAATGCGGCGGATGCCGTTGATGACCTTAGCCTTCTTGGGACCATACTTAAGCGTGATGTGCAGAGTCTTCTGGGGCATGGTGTCCTCCACCGTGTAGCCCTCGATGAAGCCCCCTCCTCGTGCAGAACACGAGCGATCTCCACGAGCTTCTTGCTGCTCGGCATGGAGACCGTGGCCTTGTTCACAGAATTAGCGTTACGGATGCGCGTAAGCATATCTGCGATCGGGTCTGTAAGGTTCATACAGATTCTCCTTCGTTCTTGATGAACACGTGCTCTTGGTTCTTCGCCGCCCTTAACGGCAAAGCCTAACTAGCGCGTTTTCCCTGTTCCAAACGGATGCTTGAAACGCTGGTAGTGACTTACCAGCTGGCCTTCTTAACGCCGGGAAGCTCGCCCTTGAGTGCAAGCTCACGGAAGCAGACACGGCACAGGCCGAACTTGCGGTACACAGAGTGCGGACGGCCGCAGCGCTGGCAGCGCGTGTACTCACGAGTAGAGAACTTCTGCTTGCGATTGCACTTGACGATCATCGATGTCTTAGCCACTTATATCCTCCTCACATAGAGTATTGTTCGCCCCAAGCGCCGCCCCCTTGTGGGAACGGCGCTTTTAGGGCAGGTGAACCTATTTCTTGAACGGGAAACCGAAGGCATCCAGAAGGGCCTTGGCCTCCTCATCGGTGTTGGCGGTGGTCACGAAAGTGATGTCCATACCACGCTGGTGATCGACGGAATCGAAGTCGATCTCGGGGAAGATGAGCTGCTCGGTGACGCCCATGGAGAAGTTACCACGGCCGTCGAAGCTCTTGGCGGAGATGCCGCGGAAGTCGCGGATACGGGGGATCGCGACGGAGGTCAGACGATCGAAGAACTCCCACATACGGTCGCCACGCAGGGTAACCTTGGCGCCGATGGGCATACCAGCGCGCAGGCGGAAGGTAGCGATGGACTTGCGGGCACGGGTGATCATCGGCTGCTGGCCGGTGATGGCGCGCAGGTCGCGCACGGCACCGTCGATGGCCTTGGAATCGGTAGCGGCCTCGCCGACACCCATGTTCACGACGATCTTCTCAAACTTGGGGATCATCATGACGTTCTCGTACTGGAACTTGTCCTGAAGCTGCTGCTTGACCTCGTTGTTGTACTTTGTCTTCAGACGCGGCACATACTTCTCTTCTGCCATTGTTCACTCCTTCTTGGGGTTTTAAGCACGGGGCGTGGCCACAATGGGTTGTCCTCGTGCCTCCTGGCTGCATCCGCGCCGCTCATGGCATTTTTGCGGTTTGGACTCGACGCAGCAGGAGCCGACAACACAATCGGTACTATACGCGCATTGGGTGTGTATTTCCAGAAAAACCTCGTCTGCCTGCACAACTCCACAACTCCCCCGCACAAATGGGTCCCAAAAAGCAGTTGCGGTGAAATAGGGATTGTTTGGCGGCCTAACAGGCTTAAACAATCCGTATTTCACCGCAACTTAGAGGTCCATGGTGATAGAGAAACGAGAGTGGATTATCCACTCTCGTTGGGACTCTCTGTTTTCCAGGAATCGTTTTGGCTGGAGCGTGTCGCTTACTTGAGCGTGATGCAGGAGGCAAGGGTTTTGCCATAGTCTTGCATGGACATCCCGAAGGGATATGACTTTTCTTTTTTGCCATTAGTTCCACTGACAAACACGATTTTGTTGGTCGACGTTGTTCCGATTTTTTCCAAGAACATATCCACTTGGTCGTTAGTTCCAATGCCTCCGAATTGGCTGGCGTCGTACAGGCTGATTTCGAAAGAGGTTGCGTCTGGGTCGCCACCCCTTTTATCGAAACGAATCACGCTCCAATTATTGCCTCCGCCTTTCGTGACCTCGTATTCGTCGATTGGGAACCAATCCGGTAAAACCATGATGAAATCGTCGGTTTCGATGGTTCTTGCCTGTCTTGCCTCTTCTGCCTGGCGCTTGGCCTCTTCCTCGGCCTGCTTGGCGGCTACGGCGTCGTCACGGCGCTTGGTTGCCGCTTGGGCCAATGCGTCGGCATCAAAGGAAAAGCCCACCTTCTTGGCGCCCGTGTCTTCCTCGGCGTACTTCTTGGGGGCGGCAATCTCGTCGTCGGTCACCTCGGTTGCCTCGACCGGAGGGAGCGAAACGTTGCCGGCATCGATGCTCTTTTGCCCTCCGCCTTCTTGCTCACCTTGACGTCGATTTTCTCGCTCGGCACGGCGTAGATGGTGCCGTCGGCTGCGATGGGCGAGGCCGCAACCTCGGCCTTATAGCTGCCGCGACGGAGCTCGACGCCCGCTCCCGTGCTGTCGACATAGCGAACGACGTCGACCTTCTTGCCGCGCGCCTCCTTGCCGGTGATGTGCAGCGGCAGCCTGCTCGCGCCGGCCGACGTATCCCAGCCCTCGGCCGAGACCGTCAACCGCACGGCGTGCTTTGCGGCGAGGGCCTCTTGTTCGGCCGCCTCGCGCGCCTGCTCGGGCGCATAGATGCCAAAGTAATAGCCGGCTCCGCCACCCACGGCGAGCAGTGCCACCACGACGGCCGCGATGATAAACGGCTTCTTGGATCGTTTGGGGCTGGACTGGACGCGACCGCCTCAGCCGCCACGTCGACTTGCTGCGGCCCGGTAGGTGCTGCGGCATCAACGGGCGAGGGGTTCGCCCCTCCCGTTTGCGCTTGATCATCTGGTGCGACGGATGCGCCGCATACGGCGCAGAACTGGGCTCCGTCCTCGATTTTCGACCCACAGTTTCGGCAGAACATCCAAGCTCCCCCTCGTTCGACGCCCGTTCAAGACGGGCATGCTTGAGCGCCCGCGCACAGGGCGGAGCGCAATCTCTTCTAAGCATATGCTAGGAGCGAATTGTCAAACGTTGTTGCGCAACATTGCCGGGTAAAGCCTCAGCATCCAGCTAACCCTAATTAAGTTGCGGCGAAATAGGGACTGCTTGACGGCTTAACAGGCATAAACAGTCCCTATTTCACCGCAACTCATCATATGGGGATGCGACTAACGCTTGCGGGGGACGAGTTTGGTGCGGCGCAGGTGGATCATCTCGGCGGCGATGGAGATGGCGATCTCCTCGGGGTCCTCGGCCTCGATGGCGACACCGATCGGCAGGTGCAGCTCGTCGATCTGCTCCTGCGTAAAGCCCTCCTGCTCCAGGCGGGCGCGCACAAAGGCCGTCTTGCGGCGCGATCCCAGGCAGCCCAGGTAGGCAGGCTTGGCGCGCATGGCCTGAATCACCACGTCTATATCGGACTTGTGGCCCGCCGTGGCGACGACCACCAGGTCGCGCGGGCCGATGGGGCACTGCTTGCTCAGGTTCTTGTAATCGACCAGGCGACGATCGTAGACACCGGGCACCCATTCGGGGGTCAGCGTGCCGGGGCGGTCGTCGCACGCCACAACGGCAAAGCCCGCCGCCGTGAGCACCCGCGCCGTCGCGGCGCCCACGTGTCCGCAGCCAAAGAGGTAGGTCAGGCCCTCGGGGCAGAGCGTCTCGATGTGCGCCGGGGGAATCTCGGAGGCGGCGTTGGTGTAGGTGACCTTACCCCCTCCTCCACCAGCGAAAGCCCGGGGCAGCCCGCAATGGTGCGGCGCGATTCCTCGCCATGGTACTCGGCCACATCGCCCTCGAGCGCGCTCGCGATAAACGGCTCAAAGTCGATGACGAAGTCGCCGATGCGTCGATAGACCAAGATGTCGGCAATTTCCTGGAACAACGGTGCCTGGGTCGCATCCAGATGCAGATAGCACAGGCAGATGGCTCCGCCGCAGATCATGCCGGTATCGGAGTTCTCGCCGCCCATGGTGTAGCGGACCAGACGCGACTGCCCTGCGGCCAGCAGCTCGCGTGCCTCGTCCAGCGCAAAGAGTTCAATCTTGCCGCCGCCGATGGTGCCCGCTTGGCTGCCATCGGCAAAGACGGCCATCCAGGCGCCCACGCCGCGCGGCGATGACCCTGCCGTGCCGGCCACTACCACCAGCTCGCACGTCTTACCAGCCTTCAGAGCGCCAAGCGCAGCATTCACCACATCGAGCTTTTCCATCGTCGTTTCCTATCCCTGAAATACACCGGTGAGCATGGCGAGTGCCTCGAGCACGCCGCCGCCGACCGACGTCGCCTTGTCCGAAATATAGTTGATATAGCTGGCATCGCCGCGCGGGTCGACGTCGGCGCATTTAAAGCCCTCGGTCACCTGAACGCCGTCGGCCAAAAGGCCGCGCAAGCAGCCGTCAATCTGCGTGACCATGGGAGTATCACCCGCATACCCGATCACATCGCCGGCACTCACGATATCGCCGATTGCGCGGTCGGACCGAAACACGCCGGCGGCGGGGCTGTGGATAACGCGCTCCTTGCCATAGCCGGCGATAATGCCCGGCACGCCCGTGTTGGGCTGGGGCGAACCCTGGGTGATGGCACGGCCGAGGAAATGACCGCGCATGGTCTCGACCACGGCATCGCAATCGACCGGCGCGGTAAAGCCCGGCCCCACGGCGATGACGACAGGCGCCATATCGCGCGTGGTTCCCAGGTTGCGCTTGGCCAGAATCGCATCGACCACGGCGGCCGGCTTAAGCTCGTCGAGCATCTTGGCCTGGGGGTCCACCACGACGGCGACATCTCCTGTCTTGGCAATCTCGAGCGCCTCGGCCGGCGTCTGCGCCAGACGAGCGCGAATGCCCTCTACCTCGACCTCGCCCAAGCGGATGGCCTCGCAAAAACTGATTGTGCGGCGGATGCACGTGGGGACCGCGATATCGGCCATGACAACCGACACGCCGGCGCGCACCAAGCGAGCGGCGACGCCTGTGGCGATATCGCCGGCGCCGCGAACATAAACGAGCATTCCCGGGGCACCTCCCTGTGCTACGGTTTGAGCAGAGCAAAAGCGGTTCGACCGCTACTCTGATGATTATTTATTATCACAGTATTATACGGCGGTGAACAGATGGAAGCGGTTAGTGGCAATCTTGCCTCGGCGCTCAAGATCGAGCCGGGCATTACCGCGATTATCGGCAGCGGCGGGAAGTGGACCTTGCTAAAGACGCTCGGCCTTGAGCTTATGCGCGCTGGCGGCAGGGTGCTTCTCTGCACCACCACGCATGTTTCCCGTCGCCGGCGTGCCATGGGACGGGTCGAGCCGTCGCCTGGACGCCGCGCCTTGGAAGCCGGGCGCCTCGCATGTCCCCGGTTGCACCTGCGAGGCCTGCGCGGGCATGAGCCGCGGAAGTATCTGCCAGGCAGGCGTCTTGGACCCGGAGACAGGCAAGCTCTCCGCCCCCTCGCCGAGCCGCTCGGTGAGCTGGCACAGCGCTTTGACTACGTCCTGGCCGAGGCAGACGGCAGTAAGCGGCTCCCGCTCAAGGCGCACGCCGCCTGGGAGCCGGTGATTCCCGCCGCCACGGCAAACGCTGTCTGGCTCGTCGGCGCCTCGGGACTCGGCAAGCCCATCAACGAAGCCGTCCACCGCCCCGAGCTCTTTTGCGAGCGTTGCGGCTGCGAGCTCACCGACATCGCCACACCCGAGCGCGTCGCCCAGGTGCTCAATGCCGAGATGCAGGCGCTGGGGCTCAGCACCGCACGCGTCATGCTCAACCAAGTCGACACGCTCAGCGACCCCACGATGGTCGACCGCTTCGAGGCAGCTCTCGACCGCCCCATCGTCGCCACCAGCCTCAAATAGCTGGCGCTGCCCCAGCAGGCCTATAAGTTGCGGTGGAATAGTTCCTGAAAACGGCCTGTTTGGCGGCTAAACAGGAACTATTCCACCGCAACTGCGGAGGGGAATCCGGTGGCCTTCCTGTTAGCGGGGCACGTAGCGACCGGGCTGGGCTCCGGTGGGCTCGCCGTCGCGCGCGGCCATCACGCCGTTCACAAACACAGCCTTGGCGCGGCCATGTGCCTCAAAACCCTCGAGCGGCGTGTAGTCCACAGCCTGATGCTGCGTCGCTGCGCTAATGGTCCAGCGCGCCTGGGGATCCCACACGCACACGTCGGCATCGGCACCCTCGGCAAGACAACCCTTGCGCGGGTACATGCCAAACACGCGCGCCGGGTTCTCGCTCATCAGGCGGCAGAGGTCCTCGGGGCCCAGCTGGCCCTCAAAGCTCGTGGCAATCGCGACGGGACGATGCTCCACGCCGGGCCCGCCGTTGGGAATCGCGCGGAAATCGTCGCGCCCGCGGTCCTTTTGCCCGTGCAGGTTAAAGCTGCAATGATCGGTTGCAATAGTATCGATCTCGCCGGCCACAAGCGCCTCGCGCAGCGCAGCACGGTCACCGGCATGGCGCAGCGGCGGGCTCATCACGTACTTGGCGCCCGCAAAGCCGTCCTCCCCCTGCTCCAGATAGCAGGTGTCGTCGAGCATCAGATATTGAGGGCAGGTCTCGACATAGATGTTCTTCTGCCCGCGCGCCTTGGCGGCACGGATGGCCTCGAGCCCCAGCTTGGTCGAAAGGTGCACCACGTTGACCGGAGCGTCCCCGGCCAAGTGCGCCAGATACAGCAGGCGGCTCACGGCCTCGGCCTCACACACGTCCGGACGGCTGAGCGCATGGCCCTCGGGCCCGTGGATACCCTGCTCAAACACGCGCTTCTGCAGCGCGTTGACCAACGTGCCGTTCTCGCAATGCACGCACAGTATGCCGCCAATACGCTTGAGCTCCTCGAGCACCTCGAGTGTCTCGGCATCGTCCAAGCGCAGGTGGTCGTAGGCAAAGTAAGTCTTAAACGACGATACGCCCGCCTCGCGCATGGCCGAAAGATCGGCGCGGTTGCGCTCATTCCACTCGGCGAGTGCCATATGAAAAGCGTAGTTTGCCGTGCAGGTGCCGTCGGCGCGATGATGCCACTCGGCAAGGGCATCGGGCATGGTCACGCCGCGATCGGCCGTCGCGTAGTCCACGATGGTCGTCGTACCGCCGCAGGCAGCCGCACGCGTACCGGTCTCAAAGCTATCGGCCGTCCAATCCATGCCAGTCCAGCACTGCATGTGCGTGTGGCCGTCGATAAAGCCGGGAACACCCAGCAGCCCGCGGCATCCTCGACGGTATCGCCCTCGCCCGGCTCGATTGCTGCGGCAATCCGCACAATCTTGTCGCCCTCCATGGCAAGATCGGCGCGGCGAAGCCCCTGGGGCGTCACGAGCGCGCCGTTTTTGATGATGATCATGTTGCTCCTTATCGATTCATACAGTTGGCCACGCGATCAAAATACGAGCAGGCGGCGATATGCTCCGCTATGCGTCGCTGTCCCTTGGCGGTATCGACGTCCCACAGCTCGTAGGCACGCGCCTCGACCAGCGCAACGTCGACGCGACCTTTGAGAATCGAGCCCCCGCCGTCCTTGCCCTCAAGACGTATGAGCGCATCGAACAGTTCCGCCGGAAAGAGCACCGGACTCGAAGGCTCGCCGTTGCACGCAAGACGCACCGGGTGTTTACGGCCACGCTCCTCAAACGCGCGAACCATGGCCTCAAAAGAATCCGCGCTCACAAGCGGCTGGTCGCCCGGCAAAAGAGACAGCCTTTCCAGTTGCGTTGTGCCCCCCACGAAAGACCGACCCTGATGCTTTGACTGCGCAGTTTGCCATCGTGCAGCACACACGGGCAATGCTTGTCCTCGCAAATCTGAGCGACCTCGGGCCAACGTGTCGAAACCACGACGTCAAAGCCCCGGGGAACCGAATCGATGGTCCGGGCAATCAGCGGCTCGCCATAGATATCGGCAAGCATCTTGTTAGAGCCAAACCGCTTGCCCTCGCCCGAAGCCATAATGACGCAACCAAGTTTCATGGCGATACCTCCCCTGAAACCATCGTACCCATAACTCGCGTCGCGGGGCATCTACATCGAAAGCGCTTATCCCGCACGCCCACGATGCAAAAAGGGGGGCACCCCTGCCGGTTGGCAGAGCGCCCCTTTACATGGCTTACCTCAGCCCAGCTTTAGGCCTGGAACCAACGGGCGGTGTTGCGCTCGTCGAGGGCCTTGAGGGTAGCGGCGGGATCGGCAACCTTCTGCAGGAACATCATGGCAGCGATGGCGTACGGTTTGTAGCTGGCCTCCTTGTACATGCCCACACGGTGCATGTCGAAGACGTCGGCGTTGACCTCGCCGTGCTCGCAGGAGACACCGGAGATGTCGGCGGGCAGCGGGTGCATAAAGATGGTGTCCTGGCCGTTGGCGGTCTTCTCCATGAGCTCGGTCGTGGAGCACCAGTCCTGATGCGTAGCGTTCTGGGCGAGCAGCTCCTTCTCGAGCGCTGCGATGCCGGCGTCGTCGCCCTCGGCGTACAGGTTGGTGCGCTTCTCCATGGCGGCAAACGGAGCCCAGCTCTTGGGGATCACGATGTCGGCGCCCTCGAAGGCCTCGGCCATGGTGTTGACCTGCTTAAAGGTGGTGCCGGACTCGGCGGCGTAGCCCTTGGCGCGCTCGACGACCTCGGGCATGAGGTCGTAGCCCTCGGGGTGAGCCAGGGTCACGTCCATGCCAAAGCGCGGCAGCAGGGAGATGAGCGACTGCGGGCAGGACAGCGGCTTGCCGTAAGAGGGCGAATAGGCCCAGGTGACGGCAACCTTCTTGCCCTTGAGGTTCTCGAGGCCGCCAAACTCGTTGATGAGGTAGAGCATGTCGGCAGAGGACTGCGTGGGGTGGTCGGAATCGGACTGCAGGGAGATGAGCGTGGGACGGTGATCCAGAACGCCGTCCTCGTAGGCCTGCTGCACGGACTCGAGACCTCGGCCATGTAGGCGTCGCCCTTGCCGATGTACATGTCATCGCGGATGCCGATGACGTCGGCCATGAAGGAGATCATGGTAGCGGTCTCGCGGACGGTCTCGCCGTGAGCGATCTGGGACTTCTTCTCGTCCAGGTCCTGCAGCTCAAGGCCGAGCAGGTTGGCGGCCTTAGAGAAGGAGAAGCGCGTACGGGTGGAGTTGTCACGGAACAGGGAGACGGCCAGACCCGAATCGAAGATCTTGGACGAGACGTTGTTCTCGCGCAGCTCGCGCAGGGCGTCGGCGACGATGTAGAGCGCCTTGAGCTCATCGGTGGTCTTATCCCAGGTGTGCAGGAAGTCGCTGCCGTACATGCCCTTAAAATCGAGGCCGTTCAGCTGCTCGACGAGCTCGGTAAACTTGGCGTCCATGTAAATATCCTTTCTAAAGATGAAACGATCGCAATGAGTAGATGTGCTCCGGCATGCGCGTGTGGCTAGAACATGCAGAGCACCATGACGAGGACCCGCCACCGTTGAGGAAGCATGGGAGATAACGACCGCGGGCCCCAAGTCAACAGGGGATGCCGGGGGCACGAGCGGCCCCCGGCTCAACAAGATCAAGGAATGGGACTAGTCGATCTTGTTGTTGGTCAGACCGGCGCGGAACACGGTGGCATCGCCATCGGCCTGGCTCGGATCGTAGAGGTTCAGGGCAGCCACATACATGGCGGCAGCGGTGACCAGGTCATCCTTGTAGGTGACCTCGTTGGGAGCATGAGCCTGAGACTCGGCACCCGGGCCAAAGCCCACGCAGGGGATGCCGTAGCGGCCCTGGATGGAGACGCAGTTCGTGGAGAAAGTCCACTTGTCGCACAGCGGGCGACCGGTGCGCTTGTCCATGCTGGGCTCGCAGCCGATGCGCTCGTCACCAAACATGGCCTTGTGGGCGTCGACGAGGGCCTTGACGTGCGGAGCGGTCTCCTTGTTGATCCACGTGGGGAAGTAAGCCTCGGTCTCGTAGACCTCGCCGGTCCAGGACGGACGGTCGTACATGTACATGGAGACCTTCACGTCGTCGCCGTACTTCTTGGCGGCCGGCAGGTTACGGATCTCGTCCAGGCAGGACTCCCAGGTCTCGCCGGCGGTCATGCGACGGTCGATGGAGATGGCGCAGGAGTCAGCGACAGCGCAACGGCTGGGGCTGGTGTAGAAGATCTGGCTGACGGTGCAGGTGCCGCGGCCCAGGAAGCGGGCGTCCTCGAAGTGCTCGGGATTGTACTTGGGGTCGAGCATCTTGACGAGACCCTTGATGTCGGTCGACTCGTCGCAGCCGTTGTTGTTGAGGGCGCGGACGTCGGCGATGATGTCGGCCATCTTGTAGATGGCGTTGTCGCCGCGGTCGGGAGCGGAGCCGTGGCAGGAGGTGCCATGAACGTCGACGCGGATCTCCATGCGGCCGCGGTGACCGCGATAGATGCCGCCGTCGGTGGGCTCGGTGGAAATGACGAACTCGGGCTTAATGCCGTCCTTGTTGTAGATGTACTGCCAGCACATGCCGTCGCAGTCCTCTTCCTGGACGGTACCGACGACCATGATCTTGTAGCCCTCGGGGATGAGGCCCATGTCCTTCATCATCTTGGCAGCATAGGTAGCAGAAGCCATGCCACCCTCTTGGTCGGAGCCACCGCGGCCGTAGATGATCTCGTCGGTCTCGTAGCCCTCATAGGGATCGGCATCCCAGTTCTCGATGTTGCCGATGCCGACGGTGTCGATGTGGGAGTCGATGGCGATGATCTTGTCGCCCTCGCCCATAAAGCCCATAACATTGCCCAGGCCGTCGACCTTGACCTCGTCATAGCCAAGGCTCTCCATCTCGGCCTTGATGCAAGCGACAACCTCACCCTCCTCGCAGGACTCAGAGGGGTGGGAGATCATAGCGCGAAGGAAGCGCGTCATATCAGCACGATGGGACTCAGCAGCGTTTTTAATTGCCTCGAAATCGAGTTCCTTAGTCATAACAGTCAACCTTTCTACAAGGGTTTACCTACAGGTAGATATTTCAGATAGATCACTTGTGCCAAGCAGCGTGAGGTGGAGCACCCCACAAGCAAGTAACCATAGGAGGCGGACGGGACTTTGCTCCGTCGCGAGTTCCGCACGAGCCGGAGAGCACTTAATGTGCTCTCCGTGCAGCAGGACTGTCCGAGCAGGGAGTAAAGTCCTCCGGCTGCCTCCGGACAGGTCAGGCCTGCTAGCAGGTGGGGTACTCGCCCTCCCAGACGATGCGACGGTACTGATCCGGATCCGTGTCGCCCTCGGTGGAGAAACAGAGCACAGAGCTGGTCTTGTCCAGGCCGATGGCCTCCTTGAGCTCGGCGTACTCCGGATCCATCATGAGGGTCTCGACGAGGCCCGTGGTGACGGCGCCGGACTCGCCGGAGATGACGCGCGGGTCGCCCCTTCTCGGGAGCGCCCAGGGTGCGCATGCCGCGAGCGGTGACCCAGTCGGGGCAGGACACGAAGGCGGTGACGTGGTTGCGCAGGATATCCCAGCCCAGAATGTTGGGCTCGCCGCAGCACAGACCGGCCATGATGGAGGGCATGTCGCCGTCCACGATGCGCGGATCGCCGTCGCCGGCGGCAGCGCCCTTGTACAGACAGGCGGCAGGCGCGCACTCGACCACGACGAAGGTGGGCGGGTTATCGGGATACAGGTTGGTGAAGTAGCCCACCACGGCGCCGGCCAGCGAGCCCACGCCAGCCTGGACAAAGACGTGCGTCGGACGGTTGATGGCCATCTCGCGCAGCTGCTCGGCTGCCTCGGAAGCCATGGTGCCGTAGCCCTCCATGATCCAAGACGGGATCTTCTCGTAGCCCTCCCAGGCGGTGTCTTGAACGATAACGCCGCGCTCGCAGGCGTCGGCCTCGGCGGCGGCCATACGCACGCACTCGTCGTAGTTGACCTCTTCGATGGTCACCGTGGCGCCCTCGGCGGCGATGTTATCAAAGCGGGGCTTGGTGGAACCCTTGGGCATGTGCACGACGGCCTTCTGGCCAAGCTTGTTGGCAGCCCATGCCACGCCGCGGCCATGGTTGCCGTCGGTGGCGGTAAAGAAGGTAGCCTGGCCAAAGTCCTTGACCAGCTGATCGGAAGTCAGGTAATCGAAGGTGCACTCGGCAACGTCCTTGCCGGTCTCGTCGGCAATGTAGTTGGCCATGGCAAACGAACCGCCCAGAACCTTAAAGGCGTTGAGGCCAAAGCGATAGCTCTCGTCCTTAACGCACAGGTTGGACAGGCCCAGGCGCGCGGCCTGACCGTCCAGGCGGGCAAGCGGAGTGACGGTATATTGGGGGAACGACTGGTGGAAGGCGCGGGCCTTCTTCACGTGGTCGAGGCTCATGATTCCCAAGTGCTTGTCATCGCTCTTGGGCATCGTGTTGCCCGCCCACTGGATCTTATCGGCCATACGGTGAACTCCTTAAGTCCTCTCTTGCCGGCCCCCGCATACGCGTTTCAGCCCATTCCCATTCATGCGACTGAACTTTTATGTGGATGCCAAACAAAAAGTTTGTTAGCACTGTTCTATCACACATTTTGATTGATAAACCTAACAAATTGTTTGTTGCCGTAATCGGTACCTTTTCGCCGACGAACGGTCACGTAATGCGTCGACATTTCTGATATTTGCGAACAAGTGTGGTTTATGGCAAAGTGTGCCCAAACTAATTTTTAGGAAGGCACCCATGACCCCCGCACAGATTGAGTTTTACAAGCGCCTTGCACACGGCCTGGCGCTCCAGTTTGGCCCCAACTGCGAAATCGTCGTCCACGATCTGGAGACCGAGGACGTGGACCACTCCATCGTAGTGATCGAAAACGGCCACGTCAGCGGGCGCAAACTGGGTGACGGCCCCAGCCATATTGTGTTTGAGTCCATGCACGAGGGCACCACCGACGTGCACGACCGCGAGCCATACCTCACCAAAACCACCGATGGCAAGCTGCTCAAGTCCTCGACGATCTTTATCCGCAACGATGAGGCAAACCCGTCGGCATTTTGGGCATTAACTTTGATATTACGCTCATGAAGGCATTTGAGCGCTCGCTCGACGCCTTTACCGGCATCGGCGGCACGGGCTACACCGAGCCCGAGCCCATTACCAAGAACATCGGCGACCTGCTCGAGGACCTGCTGCACGAGTGCGAACAGTTTGTGGGCAAGCCCGCGGCGCTCATGACCAAAGACGAGCGCATCCGCGCCATTGGCTACCTCGACCGTCGCGGCGCCTTCCTCATCTCCAAGTCGAGCGAGCGCGCCTGCGAGTTCTTTTGGCATCTCTAAGTACAGCTTCTATAGCTACCTTAACGAGGCAAAGGCTGCCGCCGGCGACAAATAGTCAGCGCGCCTGCGCCCCTCCCCTTTGGGCGCGAGTTCTGGAAAGCACGAATCCAAGACCGAGCCGCTTGGGAAGTTCCATATAATCGATGTCATTAGTATTTCGAAAGGATGGGACAGAATGGCGTTGAGCAAGGCATCATGCACCGGTCGCGGATTGATTCCGGCAATTGGTGGACATGTGCAACGCATGTTCGATGAGGGTGAAGACGACCTGTTTTCGCTGAGCCTTGACGATGTGATGGATGATCGCCCGTGGACCGCCGACGAACTCATGGGCGGCGGGGCTCGCCCGTCAAACCCCAATCCCGCACTTGCGCCTAAGCCCGCATCTGCGCCGACTCCTGCGCAGTCGGCTGTTTCGACGCCCGCGCCTACACCCGCACCCACTTCGGCGCCCACGCCCGCTCCCCGCCCCGCAAGTGACCCATCCGAGACGGCGGCATTTCTCGCAGCAGCGACGCAGGGCAAATCGGCCGACAGCACTGTTATGTACAGCGCCCAGCAGTTGCCTGTTCCTGCGGCACGCAAGCCTCCGGTCGCAAGGCTCGATGAGCCCGTTGCCCATCAGGTTGCCTACGATTCCTGGGCTGCAGCCGATCTGGATGAGACCTCTACCGGCATGCCGGCGCTCGACGTCCCAGTTAACCCGCTTTTTGCCGCCAACACGGGCGCCGCGGACCATGAGGGCGGTGCGGCATATTCCGATTATTCCGATGGCTATGCTGGCAACGGTCGCATCGAGACCGAGGATTATGGCACCGCATCGAGCGATTATCTCAACGATCCGTACGCTGCCACGCCCGCACCGGAATATGACCCGGAGGCCGCGTCCGCGCCGGCGTATACCAAAAGTACGGGCGAAGAGCGCTTCGCCGATTATTACGCCGAGGAAAAGGCGCTGCGTTTCTCGGAATTTCCGCAGGCAGTCAAGGTTGCCTTTATCGCCATTGTCATTGCCCTGCTCGGCGCCATTGCGTTTGAGGGATTCCAGCTGTTCCGCGGCCCCACCCAAGCGGAGTCGGAAACCCAGCAAAAAGAGGACGATAACCAGTACCTGGACATCAACACCCTCAAGGGCGACCCCAACGACGAGGACGACGAGTAGCGAGGGCTGAAGGCGGCCGCAGGATCCCACATCCAGCACCGGCTTCTAAGTGCTGTTTTGTCATCCAGCTACACTTTTCCGGATAATTTGCCTATCGAATTTGACACTTTTCCGAAGTTTTAAGGTGCCTATTTCGACACTTTTCCGTACTTTTACACGGCTGATTTCGACACTTTCCGGATGAAAGCCGAATAATCACTTGGGAAACCAACGCCGTTCACACGTCATTTCGCAGGCAGCGCTTGATTTCTGTCCGCACACGTTGATAGACTTCCTCTTGCCCGCAAGGAGCGGGCGCGTTTTATCCAGAGTCGGGGTAGAGAGTTGGCTCCACGATCCCGACGCCAACCGGCCAAGAGGCACGGTGGCCCTGCCAACATCGATGAAAGGAATCCGTATGGACAATTTCTCTGTGCGCAGTAAGCGCAACTTCCACAACCTGGCAGCCAAGCCAAAACGAATGCATCTTCTGGACGAGCCGAACGGCTACGCCTCGGCCATGGTCAAGAGCAGCCTCTCCCACCAGATGCGCTTTATGGTACAGAAGCTCGAGGAAAAAAGCTCTGTGCTGCTGGCAATCCGCATGTGCTGCAGATTAAGCTGCTCGGAGACGACTCGCGTGAGCCGTCTAGCTGGAAGCTTTTTGCCGACGGTGAGTGCATCGCGGACGGCTCGGGTGACTTTGCCCGCGAATGCTTCTGCGAGGGAGCTGAGGTGTTTCTGGACCTGTGCCGCGGCGCCGTACGCACAGCTGAGCTGCGCCAGTGGAGTCAGAGGGAGTACGAGCTGTTGAGTGCGGCCCGCGGGATTGCGGGGGGGTGTAGGGCAGGAGCCTCATGACGGTGGCCTCAGCTGGAATGATGTATCGCTCGATAAATGATCTCAACAACGTAGCCGATGCGCTGCATTTCATCTCAAAGGCATTGAGCGATCGGGCGGTGTCTAGCATTTCTTTGATATCCCCAATTGATTGTTCCGAGAAAGTCTCTTCATGCCCTCATAATCGCCCTTACGAGAAACTTGGGCGAGACAGGCGTCCATATGCCGTCTCTAAACTAACGAGCCGTTCGCGGAAAGAACATCTGGCTAACGTGGGCCAAAGATATACTGGTATCGTTGCAGCAATTATGGAAGATCGGTGCCGCCAATGACCTCCTTGAAATTCCCCAGGCGCTTTGCACTTAGCCTGCTCGTCCCGTTGTCCGCCGCCGTAGCGCTGGCTTTGCCCTCAACCGCCCTCGCCGCGTCAGACCCGAACCCGCCCAGCATATCCAACGTGACGATATCCGCAACGGTCGTCACGGCAGGCTCCACGCTGCGTGTCGGCTACGATGTGGACGACCCCGATGGGGTGCGGTCAGTCACGCCGATAGTCGAGGTCGTCGTCGATAGCGATGACGGAGGCCAAGGCAACAGCTCCCGTCTCGCCTTCCAGTCGACCGGCGACACGACCGCGGGCTTCGATATCCCCACCTCCCCGAGCGACCAGCCCTGCAGGTATCGCATCATCGGCCTCGGCGTGACCGATAGTCTTGGATGGGTTACCGATGTCTACGACGCGGCGTATGCCGAGGAGAAGGGGCTCGACTGTCCGACCTTCGCCACCAGCCCTCTCGTCTATGAGGTGACCGAGGGGCCCGAGGACCAAAACCCGCCGACCGTGTCCTCCGTGTCGCTCTCGAGCAGGGAGGTCGCAACCGGTGCCGACCTCCACATCTCTTGGACCGTCTCCGATGCCGACGGCGTTCGCTCCGTTTCCCCCATACTGCGGCAGGGCTGGGAGAATTCGGACGACGGCTGCTCTGTTTCGTCAGCCTATTATCACGGAGGCTCGTCTATCGACGGGTTTGACCTCACATTCGACAGCAATAGGATCGGAAGGCACAGGCTGATCGGCCTTTCGGTCACCGATGGCCTAGGGTTCGAGACCGATGTGTACGAGAGTTCCTACGCCAGGGCCAACGGCATTTCGGGCGCGACTTTCTCGGTTGGCGACCCGAGCGAGCTGTGCTTCGAGGTGACCGGCAGCGCGATCGACCGGAACCCGCCCACGGTCTCGAACGTTTCCATCTCCGCGAAGAGGGTCCCCGTCGGCGGGATCCTCCGTATCTATTGCAATGTAGGCGACGCGGACGGCGTAAAGTCTGTCTCCCCGATCCTCGGCGACCCCGGCTATGTCGAGGACCCGAACTCTTTAAAGACCCGCAAAACGTTGAGCTGCAGCTACGATGCGGCAAGGGGCTATATCGAAATCGAGTTCCCCACGTCGCTCTCGATGGGCTCGTTTGAAATCCAAGCCCTCGCGGTCCTCGACAAGACGGGCCACGAGACCTTCGTCTACAGCTCCGCCTACGCCGAGCGTAACGGCAAGACCGGCGTTCAGACCTTTGATGTCGACGACGCGGGAGACGTCACCTTCGACGTGACCGCTCCGCTGTATGCCGCCACCAAGGGCGACGGGCAGGCGTATGCAAAGGACGGCGAGGCCGGTCTGACCTTCCGCTTCAGCGGTCCTCTCGATGAGTTCACGCGTCTCCTCGTGGACGGAACTGAGGTCTCCGCCGAGAACTACACCGCAACCAGGGGCAGCACGATTATCGAGCTCAGGCCGTCCTACCTGGACACGCTCGCCGGCGGCGGACACACCGTCACGGCCGTCTGGAAGGACGGGACGGCGACCGATGCGTCCTTCACCGTGGAGGGAAGGCCCAAGGGGAGCAGGCGGGCGGAAAGACCGACGTAGATTCACCCGGCGACAACAAAGTGATCCTGCCACTCCTGAAAAGGACGCCGACGAGGCGGCTACAAAAAGTCGGGACGCACGACAGCCGATGAACCAAAGCTCGCTGCAACCGGCGACTCCACTTGGATGGCCAGCATCGCATTGGCCATGGCGGCCACGGCCTGCTTCACGGCAGCGAGAAGGCTTGAGCCCAAGCAGCATAGGCACGAACAGTAGCTCAAAGCGAACTCAACTGGGAAGGGAAGATGGATAGCCGTCCTTCTCTTATAATCAACCCAATCCGCTGAAATGCAATCAGTTAACGAGTTTCGCCAGACGCTCGGCCTCTACCCCGCTCTAGCAAGCCACCAGGCGATGAGATAATGCCCACGACTATCAACGTAAGCAAGGAGCGCGCTATGGCAGACAACGAGACCAAACCCTCGGCGAACGACGGCCGAGAGGAGCTCGTGGCAAAACAGCTCGCATCGACCAAAATCCACCTCGCGCTCACTCAGAAGCGGGTGGACGTCTCCGGCGCCATCAAGCTACCGCTCGAGCGAATTCCCCAACTCGGCGTGGCGTTCGCCTCGCTCCCCTCGATGTTTCGCACCGTCACCAACACGGTGAGCGTGCCCACGCTGCTCCAGGCGACTGACAAATATGGTAACCCGCTCGATCCGTCGAAACTCAACACGTTCAAGGACGGCAGCGGTCTCACAGGGGGCTACCGCGACGCCGCCAAGGGCCTTGGGCAGGCGCGCTTCCACGTAGTCGAGGGCGACATCGCCACGAGCGTCACGCAGGTGCCTTACGATCCAACATCGCTATTCATGGCAGCCGCAATCGCGCAGATAAACCAAAAAGCTCGACTCCATCCAGGAGTCCGTCGACGAAATGTTCGAGTACATGCGTCAGCGCGACAAGGCCAACATGCGTGGCAACCTCAAGACGCTCGCAGACATCCTCAACGGTTACGGCCTCAACTACGGCAACGCCACCTACATGGCAAACGCCCATATGAAGGTGCTCGACATCAAGCAGTCGTCCGCGCAGGACATGGAACTCTTCCGCTCGCAGGCACAGGCGGATCTGAAAAAGAAAGGGTTCATCGAGGTGCGAGACGGCTTGGGCAGACGCCTCGACAAGGTGCTCGACTACCTCAAAGACTGCCAGCTCGCCACCTACATCCACGCGTTCTCGCTGTTCCTCGAACCCATGCTCGCCCAGAACTTCGAGCCCGCAAAGCTCGCGGACGCCACTGCGAAGATCGAGGCTGATTCGATCGCGTACCGCGAGCTCTACACCGACTGCTACAACGCACTCGAAGCGGGGGCTGTCGACACCGTCGATGCGGCACTGCTGGGCGGTATCGCGTCCGCGGGCAAATTGCTCGGTCACGCCATCGCAAAGACCCCCGTGGGCGACCATACACTCATCGACGAGGCGCTCGAAGGCGCAGGAGAGAGCATCGGAAAGTTCAACGACAAGCAATCCGAGAAACTCCTCGAAAAGCTCCATCAGGCAAAGACGCCCGACGTCACGCCGTTCAAGCAGAGCGTAAAGGAGATCGACACCCTCTACAACCGCCCCGCGCAGATCGCCGTGGACGCCGAGAACGTCTACATCTTGCCTGCCAAGCAGCAGGAAGAGTAACGATACGCGACAGGCACGCGCCATGCAGACAGCTAACGCCCCTACCTTCCCGCCGCCTTCAGCTTCAGCAGCAGGTCGCCCAGCTCGGGGCACTTGCTAGAGAGGCGTGTCTGGGCCCGCTCGCCCATCCCCCAACGTTGGCGGACTTCTTGGGCGCGCGGACTCACGTGATAGTCCCCGTCCATCACCTGCTTGAGCAGCTTGGCGGTCACGCGCGCATCGGCTAGGGCGCTGTGGGCATGGCCCGTCGACTCGTCAAACTCGATGCCGAACCACGTTGCCGCGTCGCCCAACGAGACGCGCCCGTGGCTGCCAACGTCCATGATCGAGGTGTAAAACGCCTGCAGGTCGGCCCAGTCCGTAGGAAATGTGGAAAGGTCGATGTGCTTTGCCTGGCACTCGGTCAAAAGCTGCCGACGGTCCGCACCGCTCCAACAGACCACCTGGGCGGATAGCGACCGATCCAATCGCTGAGCCTTTTTATCACCATGTAGAGCGGATCGGCCATCGCGGTGTCCACGGCCGATATCCCCGTGAGCTCGCGGACGGGATACGCAACGCCTTCGGTAAATTCCGTCTGCACAAACTGCGAGAACTCGCCCATAACGTTGCCGTGGTAATCGAGCTTAACGGCGCCGACCTCGATAATCTCATTGCGCATTCCACGGCGCTGGCGCTGCTTTGGCACCGGCGCAAACTCAAAGTCCAGCACAATCTGGCGCGCAAAGTTCGTCGTATCGATAGCCGAGATACACAGCGTCTTTTTCAGCTGACACGGTTAGGGCCTTTCTCCGTTGCTTGCCGCTTGTTACATAAGCGGCTACATTGCCGTCAAGGATAGGTGGCCGCGCGGACATGAGAAGCTGGGCGCAATACCATGCGCCAAGCACACGCCATGCAGACGGCCCCAAGAGAGTCGCCCGCTCTATTCAAATGGATGAAAAAGATTGAGGCCCGGTGACTTGAATCAGAGGTCATCCCGGGCCCATCAGAGCTCGTAGAGCTCTTGGTTGCTTTGGTCTCGCTCTTCACGGCGCTTATCGAACTTTCCGAGGCACTCAAGCAGCATTCGAAGCATAACAAGTCGCTGCCATTAAGGCACCGACCTCTTGACCAAGCAACGGCGTTTCCCAGCTCTCCAGAACTTGGGCTGCCGTCAACTTTATTCTATCCGCGAGCATCTGGTTTACCAAATGGATTTTCGGTAAAGGAAGCACGGCACGCCCGCAAAACCACTACGCCCCAAGTGCCGCCATGGGGATCACCGCCACGCCGTCGTCGCGTGTGTAGGCAATGCTCCCCTTTCCAACCACGACCGCCAAAAACGCCGGCGCGGCATTCTGGGCGGCAGGATTGGAGAGCACTTTCCTCTCCAGCGCCTTGAGATTTCTCGCTCCATCGTCTGCTTTCGCATCACTCAGCTTGACCTCGATGGCTCCCCAGCGCCCGTCGTGCTCAACGATCAGATCGACCTCAAGGCCCTTCTCATCTCGGAAATAATGGACACTGTTGTCGACACCGCCGTAGGTGGAAAGGAACACGCGCACGTCGCGCAGGACGAGATTCTCAAAGAGCATCCCCAGCGTTTGCATATCGCCAAGCAGCCGCTCAGGGGTAGCCCCCAGCAACGCCGCCGCAAGTGACGGGTCACAGAAGTAGCGCTTGGGGCGCACGCGAACGCGGGCCTTCGAGCGCATGGGCGGCTCCCATCCGCACAGGTCCTCGGTCAGCTTGAGCCTGTTGAAGAGGTCCAAGTACGCAGCGATGGTCCTCTCGTCGGGGCCCGCCTCACCGTACGAGGCGTCCTTTACGAGCGTCTTGTACGTGACAGCCTGGCTCTCGTTCATGGCAAGAGCTCGCAAAAGGCCGTGTGCAAGCTCGGGCGACATGCCCTCGTCCAGCACGTTGACGTCGAGCACCGAGTGCACGTACTGGCTTGCCGTCTCTCGCGCAAGATCTTCCGAAAGCCCAAGATTTGCAGGCCAACCGCCCCTGCAGCACCAGCGGGCGACGTCATCCACCGTGCTCTCGCGACGCTGAGGGGCAAAATCCTCGCCCTTAAAGAGGCTTGCCAGTGACACGAGCGGCTCGCCGTCGCCCGACTCACACAGGGCCATGGGGCGCATTGACAGACGGGCGATCCTACCCGTGCCGGAATGACGAACATGGCTGCGCTCCTCGCTTTTGAGCGCGGTCGAGCCCGTGAGCAAAAGTGTCCCCCGTTCGTTGCCGCTCGCGTCCACGAAACGCCGGGCGGCATCCCAAACCTCGGGCACCTCCTGCCATTCATCGACCAGGTGTGGCGCATCGCCGATGAGCGCCAGGCTTGGGTCGACCTCTGCCGCCGCACGCTGCGCAGGCTCATCGAGCCTGGAGACGCTCGCCGAGCGAGAGAGCGCCGTCCAGGTCTTGCCGCACCATTTGGGGCCGTTGATCTCCACACAGCCAAACGCCCGCATAAGGGTGTCGAGGCGCTCCTCTATGAGCCGGGGCCTATATCCCTTTTGGGTCAATCTCTTTGGTGCATCCATAGACGGCCGTCCCTCTCTATCACGCGATATGCGAAATTACGCCATTCTCAATGCTGATTTTACGCTACTTTCAATGTAGTTTTTACGCCATGACAGATGTAGTTTTTACGCCATTTTCATTGAAGGTTTTACGCTTGGCATCCTTAGCGCGACCCATTCCGAGCATCACATCAGAGCGTGCTTGGTTATCTCCGCTCGCACATCTCGGCAAACGAAATCAGCTTGGCATCTCCCCTGCTCGCCGCAGCTTCCTGACATCCTTGCGTAAAGCCTCGCTTCGAGAAGATCGCATAGCTTTTGTGCTGCCGCCTAAAGAGCTCGCTTCGATGCACGAGCTTTTGCAGCACGTCTTCGCCCACCGGTTCATTGCGCCATTTGCATTCCGCAAACAGCGCAGTGCCCTCGCCATCGTCAACAATCAAGTCGATTTCTTCCTGCGTATGCGTGCGATTATCCGTCCCCCACCAGCGCCCAACGCTTGCCGGAACCACATCAAGCTGGCCCGCCCGCGCGAGTTCGTACACGTATTGTCTGCATATAAGCTCAAAGACCGTACCCATGTAATCCGATACGTGCGGCTCAATGCGCTCATACGCCATCTCGGCCATATCGTTTTGAATCAGCCCGATGTTCTGCGGAACAAACTTGTACCAGAACCTAAACATCTGATCGCTCAGCAGATACACGGCTCGCTTATTGCTCGTCTCGTTTAGGGGCAGCTCGCGCTCGACAATCCCAAGCGACGCCAGCTTATCCACATAGCTCTTTACGTTGCTCGCAGGGATTCCCGTAGAGCTCGCAATCTCCGAGATCTTCGAGCGCCCCTGGGCAATTGCTTGCACGATCGCATCATATTGCTCGGGATTGCGGCACTCCTGCAATAGCAGGTTACTCGGCTCCTCAAAGAGATAGCCCGTAGAAGTAAGAAAAAGACGTTTGATGTTGTCCTTGAGCGATGCGGCAGGATCGACTCTCTCGATATATGCAGGAATGCCGCCCGTCATACCATAGCAAACTGCAGCGTCTTCGCGACTCATGCTCTGCCACAGGCCGAGGGTCGTCGTAAAATCGAGCGGCATGATCTTAAACTGGGCCGTACGCCTACCGTATAGTGGGCTCTCGTAGCCCAACACCTGTTCCTCCATAAACGAAAGAGACGAGCCGCATAGAATCAGCATGAGCCTAGTCTCTTTGTACAAGTGATCAATCTTGTCTTGCAGCAACGAACTGATCTCGGGATTCGATTGGGCGAGATAGGGATACTCGTCAATCACGACAATCAAACGTTCCGTGCGAGCCATGGTGGCCAATGCATCGAACGCCTCGTCAAAACTACGAAACGACACGCCTGCAGCACCAACCGAGCCTGCAAGTATCGCCTGGCTAAAGCCGTGCAGGTTTGCCTCCGCATTGGTACGACGAGCTTGAAAGTAAATAGCCTTCTTGCCTTGGATGAACTCTGTGATAAGGCGCGTTTTACCCACACGACGGCGGCCGTAAATCACAGGCATCTCAAAGGAGTCCGTGCCATACAGTCGATTGAGCTCGGACATTTCCGCTGTTCTTCCGACAAACATAGACCATCCTTCCTTTACGTTATAGCTAGCTATATTATACCTTCCTATAATATAGCTAGCTATAACGTAATTCGACAAGCGGCGCACACGAAAGGGGCGGTACACCACCGCACGTGGACCGTTCCGGAAAATGCATCCCGTTCTGGAGCCAAAAACTGGGCCGTAGTTTCCGCCAAACATGCCATCCGGAAAGCGTGTCCCGTTCTGAGCGCCAAATCCGGGACGCAGTTTCCACTCCAAACAAAGGGCCCCGGCTCGCGATGGAGCCGGGGCCAAAGGCGCAGCGTATGTAGTTGATGTTGAGCGCGAACAGCTCGTCAGCAATGGCCGTCCGCGCCCTACCCTACCCGCGGTTGCGGGCGCGGCTGTAGGGCGTATCCACCATGGGCGATCCGGACGCAGCTTGCCGTCAAATGCGCGATAGGCGTTCTGTACGGCGGGCGCCGTGGGAATCGTTGCGATCTCGCCGATGCCCTTGCCGCCGTATGCCACGGGCAGTAGCTCGTCCTTCTCCACGTAGATGGCGTGGATATCCGGAATCTCGGGCGCACGGAACAGCCCGAGCGTGCCGTACCTGCCTGGGGCACGCAGTCCTTGAGCGGCCAGTCCTCGGTAAGCGCATAGCCCATACCCATAAGCACACCGCCTTCGATCTGACCCTGGATGGAGATGGGGTTGACCACCTTGCCGGAATCGTGCGCGGCATAGACCTCGCTCACGCGACCGTCATCGTCCAGGATGACCACGTGCGTGGCAAAGCCGTAGCAGATGTGGCTCTTGGGGTTGGGAACGTCGGCGCCCAGCTTGTCGGTCGGCTCCAGGTACACGTAGCCAAACTCGCATCCCTCGAGCGCCTTGATGGCGGCCGCGGGATCCTGAGGATGCATACCCTGGCCGGCGACGAGCTCCTGCGTGTGCAGCTGATAGGCGCGACCGTCGTCGTACTCGATCTTGACGCCGTCGCCATGCGCATTCACGGGAGCGGCGGGCGCAGACTTGCCGGCCTCGATATCAAGCATGGCATCGCGCAGCAGGAAGGCGGCACCGCGCACGGCCTCGCCGGTGACGACGGTCTGGCGCGAGCCCGAGGTGGTGCCGGAGTCGGGGGCGGCCTCGGTGGAGCACTCGCCGTTGGCAATGCAGCGAAGCGGCAGGCCGCATGCCTCGGCAACGTCCTGCAAAAAGACGGTGTTGCAGCCCTGGCCGATGTCGGACGTGGCGGCATAGACCACAGCCACGCCGTCCTCGATGCGAATCTTGCAGCGGCCGGCATCGGGCAGGCCCACGCCCACGCCGGCGTTCTTCATGGCGCAGGCGATACCGGCGTGTCCGGGATGCGCATAGTAGGCATCCTTGACCTCGAGCAGCGTCTCTTTAAGCGCCGTGGAGCAGTCGGCAATCTGGCCGTTGGGCAAAACCTCGCCCGGCTCGATGGCGTTACGGTAGCGGATCTCCCACGGATCCAGGCCGACCTTCTCTGCCAGCAAGTCGATCAGGCTCTCGAGCGCAAACTCGGACTGGCAAACGCCAAAGCCGCGGTACGCGCCGGCGGGCGGGTTGTTGGTGTAGTAGCCATAACCGCGAATGTCGGTGTTCTGGTACTTGTAGGGGCCGACGGCATGCGTGCAGGCGCGCTCGAGCACCGGGCCGCACAGCGACGCGTAGGCGCCGGTGTCAAAGTTGATCTCGCAATCTAGGCCGGTAAAGTTGCCCTCGGCGTCGCAACCCAGCGTAAAGGTGCCGTCCATGGCGTGGCGCTTGGGATGGAACGCGAGCGACTCGGCGCGCGTGAGTTTGCACTTCACGGGACGCTGGAACTTATATGCGGCGAGCGCGGCCAGGTGCTGGATGGACACGTCCTCCTTGCCGCCAAAGCCGCCACCCACGAGCATGGTCTCGACGACCACGCGCTCGGGCTCGTTGTCCCAGCCAAACATGTGGGCACACTCTTTGCGCGTGTCGTAGGCACCCTGGTCGGTCGACTGCACCTTGACGCCGTTCTTATACGGGAACGCCACGGCGCACTCGGGCTCCAAGAAGGCATGCTCGGTAAAGGGCGTGGTAAAGCGCTGCGTCACGGTGAACGCGCTCTCCGCCAGCGCCTTGGCGGCGTCGCCACGCGTCACGTGACGGCTCTGGCACACATTGTCCTTGAGCTCCACCGTGTTGCCAAAGGCAAAGAAGCTGTCGTGCAGGCGTGGGGCGTCGGCAGCCCTGGCCTCGACAATGTTGCGCACGGGCTCCAGCGGCTCGTAATCGATCTTTACGAGCTTGGCCTTTTCGAGCGTCGCTTCGTCCTCGGCAACCACCAGCACGATAGCGTCACCCACGCAGCGGGTGATATCGCCCTGGGCAATCATGACGTCCCAGTCCTGGATAAGGTGGCCGACCTGGTTGACCGGCACGTCCTCGGCGCGCAGGATGCCCACCACGCCGGGCAGGGCCTCGGCCTTGGAAGTATCGATGGAGAGCACACGGGCGCGCGGGTACTTGAGCGCACGGCGCTGGCATAGGTCAGACCCGGCTGATCGAGCTCGTCGATGTCGTCGGGATACTTGCCCTCGCCGAGCACCTTCTTGCGCACGTCGATGCGGAAGGCGCGCTTGCCCACGCCGTAGTCGTCGCCGCGCTCCAAATCCTCGTCGATCTGCTTTTCGCCACGGGAGCACCGCAGCTGCCAGCGAAATGCCCTCGATAATCTTTTGTAGCCGGTGCAGCGGCAGACATTGCCACGGATGGCGTACTTGATCTGCTCCTCGGTGGGCTCGGGGTCCTCGGCGATCAGCGCTGCACCCGCCATGACCATGCCGGGGATGCAAAAACCGCACTGCACGGCGCCCACGGCGCCAAAGGCGTACAAAGGCCTGCGCACGTCCTCGGGCAGGCCCTCGACGGTCACGATGTTACGGCCGGCGGCAAGAGCAGTGGTCAGTACGCACGCCTTTGACGGCCGCACCGTCCACATGGATGGTGCAGGTGCCGCAGGCGCCCTCGGAGCAGCCGTCCTTGGCGGAGTGAATGTGCAGGTCGTCGCGCAGATAGCGCAGCAGTGGTTTATTCTCCGTCGTCGTGTGCTCGACACCGTTAACGGTAAAAGTGAATTCCTGTGCCATGGTGATTCCCTTTCTACACGCCGGCGGCGATGCCGGTGCGGTCGTGGATGGCGCCATGCGGGCAGACGACGGCGCACATGCCGCACGACAGGCAGTCCACGCCGTCGATATGGGCGCAGTTGTCCTCGATGCGGATAGCGCCGGCAGGGCACTTTTTAGCGCACATGCCGCAACCGATGCAGCTCGTGTCGCAGATCTTGCGAGCGATGGCGCCCTTATCGGTGTTGTTGCAGCGCACCAGAATGTTCTGGTAGCCGGGAACGAAGGCAATCACGCGCTGCGGGCACGCCATACCGCACAGGCCACAGCCCGTGCACTTGGAGCGATCCACGCGGGCGATGCCATCGACCAGCGCAATGGCGCCGTGGGGGCAGGCCGTGACGCAGGCGCCACAGCCAATGCAGCCTTCGCTGCAGCGGGCGTCGCCGCCTGCGGAAGCGCAACCACTTCCGCAGGCAACGTAGGCCACGTTATGTTGAATGGATTTGGCCATAAGAGACTCGCCTATTTCTTAAGAAGGTACGAATAGTTGTCGCGCACGGCCCTGATGGTCAGGCGGACGGCCTCGGGAAGACCGGTGTTGACGGCATCGACCGAGACGGTGCGGACCGTGCCGGCGACGCGGACCTTAAAGTGGTCCTCGTCCACGGCCAGGAAGCCCTCGTTCTCGGAGTTCTCCATGTCCTGCTCGCTCCAGAACAGGGTGAGCTTGTCCTTGTAGGGACGACCCTCCTGGTAGGGGCAGAACACGGCGCAGTTACCGCACTCGTTGCACATGCCGTCGACATGGACGACCTGATGCTTGGCCAGGCCCGGCACCTTAATTCGCCACGTTGGCGCGGTTGGGGCACACGTCGCAGCAGACCTCGCACACCGAGCCGCAGCCCAGGCAGCGGGTCTTGGTGCAGTTGCGCTTGTCGCGGCACAGCGACCCCTTGCGCTCGTAGCAGGTGTCCTCGCGGCCGGCCTGCTCGTTGCAGTCGGCGTACTTGTTAAAGTCCACGCCGGCGATGGCACGGGCGACCTCCGCGGCGTCGGCGATAGCCTCGACCACGGTGGCAGGACCGCGACGGCAGTCGCCCGCAGCCCAGACGCCCTCAACGCCGGTGGAGGTGGCGGCAAGACGGCCGCGACGGTCGTGCTCGACGCCCGCGGCATCGTAAAGGCTGGCATCGATGCCCTCGCCCACGGCGCAGATCACCGTGGTGGCGGAAAGCTCGACGGTCTCGCCCGTGGCGACGGGACTGCGACGGCCGCTTGCATCCGGCTCGCCGAGCTCCATAACGTCGCAGGTCAGCACGGAGCCGTTGAGCGCCTTGGGCGCCAGCAGCTCGCAGAACTCAACGCCGTCGGCAAGAGCAAGATCGAGCTCTTCCTCGTCGGCGGGCATCTGCTTCTTGGTGCGGCGATACACCAGGCGCACGTTCTTCACGCCGGCCAGGCGCTTGGCCACGCGGGCCGCGTCCATGGCGGTGTTGCCGGCGCCAATGACCACGACGTCCTCGCCCAGTTCGAGTTTCTCGCCCTTCTTGGCGGCCTCGAGGAACTCCAGCACATCGAGCTCGGCACCCTCGCCCAAGCCCGCAGAGCCGGGCATCCAGGCACCGGTGGCCACGACCACGTCAGTAAAGCCTTGAGCCTTGAGTTCGTCGATGGAATCAACGCGAGCGTTGAGCTGCACCTTGGCGCCAAAAGGCCAGGCAGAGCTCGGCATCGTGGGAGATATCGTCGCTGGCGATACGGAACTCGGGGATCACGTGACGGACCACGCCGCCGAGAGAGTCGCGGGCCTCGAAGATGGTGACGGGCACGCCGGCACGCGTCAGGAAGAACGCCGTCGCCAGGCCGGCCGGGCCGCCGCCGATAACGGCAACGTTGCGCTCGCCGTCGTTTGCGATGGCCTGGGCGCGCAGCTTGGGCAGCACGGCGGTCATGGCCTCGCGGGCGGCCTTGAGCTTGCTGGCGCGAATCTGGGCGCCCTCGGGCTCGTAGAACGCACGCTCACAGGCACGGCCGCAGGGATGCGGGCAGATGGTGCCGGTAATGAACGGCAGGGCGTTGCGCTCGATGATAATGTTGAGCGCGTCCTCGTAGCGACCCTCGTCAACAGCCGCCAGGTAGGCGGGAATATCCTGCTGGATGGGGCAGCTCGTGCGGCACGGCGTGGTAAAGCAGTCGGAAAGCGGGCTCTTACCGGCGACCTTGCGATCGGGCAGCGGGCGCAGCGGCTTCTTATAGAGCGGGTTGGTAAGCGAATCGACCTGGATCGCGGTCACGGCGTCGAGAGAGACACCCTCAAACGGCTTGCCGTCCAGATCGGTAAACTCGCCGGCCATCTGGCAAAGCGCTCGTAGCCACCAGGCTTGAGCACGTCGGTCGCCAGGGTAACGGGCCAAATGCCGGCATCGTACAGGGCGCGAATGTTGTAGACCGTGGCACCGCCGGAGTAGCTGATGCGCAGCTTGCCATCGAACTGCTCGGTAATGCGGCGGGCGGTCTCGATGGTCAGCGAGAACAGCGAACGGCCCGACATGTACATCTCGGTGGAGGGCAGCTCGTTCCTCGTCACATCGACGGGGAAGGTGTTGGTGAGCTTGACGCCAAACTCCAAACCGCGCTCGGCGCACAGGGCAATCAGGCGCTCGAACATGGGCACGGCATCGGCCCACTGCAGGTCCTCGCGGAAGTGCGTGTCATCGAAGACGATGTAGTCAAAGCCCAGCTCGTTGAGGCGCTGGCGGGCAAACTCATAGCCCAGCAGCGTCGGGTTGCACTTGATGTAGGTGTTCAGGCCCTTCTCGGTGATGAGGTAGGTCGCGATGCGCTCGATCTCGGCGGGCGGGCAGCCGTGCAGCGTGGACTCGGTAATGGAGTTGGAGACGCGCGCCGGGATGGACTCGACAAACGCAGCATCGACATGCTCAAACTTGTCCAGGTTAGCGAGCGCCCACGTGCGGCACTCGTTCCAAACCTCGGAGCCGCTGGCGTCCTTCATGCCCTCAATGTACGCATCGACCTTGGGGCTCTTAATGCCCTCCAGGTCATAGCCCACCGACATGTTAAAGACAAAGCCGTCCGGGCTGCCCAGGCCGTACTCGCGAGCGATCAGGTGGCAGGCGAACCATGCCTTCACGTACTCGGCAAAGGCCTGCGGAACCTCGAGCTCGGTCGACCACTCGCAGTTGTAGCACTCGTCCTGCGCCACAATGCAGGGCTTGTTAACGCACTTGAGAGCTCCTCGCCGTCCATAACCTGAACGGTCTTAAGCTCAAAGAAGCGGGAACCAGCCACATAAGAGGCCACGATGTTCTGGGCCAGCTGCGTGTTGGGACCGGCGGCCGGGCCAAACGGAGTCTCGATGCGCTCGTCAAAAATGGGAAGCGCGCCCTCCTGGTTGGTCGTGACCATCTTGCGCACGCCAAAGATGGCGTCCTGGGTCTTGTGCTCCTCGATGATCCAGTTCATCAGCTGCGAAAACGGGATCGGCCTCATGATGTCGCTCATAATGAGCTCCTCTCTGTAACGCCCGGCGAGACCGCGCGGCGGGCGCAAATACGGTGTAGCGCTAGCACAGCGCCGGCGACCCCGCGGAGGCCGCCTATACGCGCGTCGGATGCGGCGAAACATCCGACGCGCGCGAATCTCCAGTTGGAATTAGTACACGCGATCGTTGAGCGTGCTCCAGAGCTTCTTGGACTCGGCCATGGTCCACGCGTTGATCTTGTCCTCATCAATGCCAACGAACTCGCGATCCTTGTACAGGACGCGACCATTGATGATGGTAGTGCGGCAGTTTTTGCCCATCATGCCAAAGAGCATGTGGCCGTCGATATTCTCCTCGCTCAGCGGCGTAAAGGGCTTGTAGTCCATGACGATGACGTCGGCGGCAGCGCCGGCCTCGAGCACACCGAGCTTGCGATCGAAGTACTTGCTCGCCATCTTGGCGTTGTTCTCGAACAGCATGGTCATGGCCTCGCACCAGCCCACGTTGGGCATGGCGGCGTTGTGGCGCTGAATGATCAGGAAGACCTTAAGGCTCTCGAGCATATCGTGGGTGTAGGCGTCGGTACCCATGCACACAGGAATGCCGCGGCGGAAGAATTCGAGCACGGGGGCGCAGCCCACGGCGTTGCCCATATTGGATTCGGGGTTGTTGACGAGCCAGGTGCCGGACTCCTTGACGATATCCATCTCGGCAGGCGTCACGTGGATGCAGTGGCCGAGCATGGTGTCGGGACCCAGCAGGTTGTGCTGCAGCAGGCGCTCGACGGGGCTGATACCACCGCGGTTGAGGCGGGAATCCCACACGTCGTTCATGCCCTCGCACACGTGGATGTGGAAGCCGGTCAGGCCGTTGTTGGCCTCGGCCATCTTATCCATGGTCTCGTCCGACAGCGTAAAGGTAGCATGTCCGCCAAACATGGCGGCGATCATGTGGTTATCGTTATCGCGACGCTCTTTGGCGGCCCACTGGGCAAATTCGGCGTTCTCGGCAATGGCCTGGTCGCATTTTTCCTGGCCACGGCGATCGGAGACCTCGTAGCACAGGCACGAACGCATGCCCAGCTCCTGAGCTGCATCCTTAATGGTAAAGAGGCTTCCCGGGATCTCGCAGAAGCTCGCATGGTGATCGAAGATCGTGGTGACGCCATCGCGGATAGAGTCCAAAATCGTGGCATAGGCGCTGGCCTTGGTGCCGTCGAGCGTCAGATTGTCGTCGATCTTCCACCACTGCTGCTCGAGATTCTCCAGGAAGTTGGTGGGGTTGCAGCCCTTAATGGCAAGGCCGCGGGCCAGACCCGAGTAGATGTGGGTGTGGCAGTTGATGAGTCCGGGCATGATGAGGTTGCCCCGGGCATCGACGTACTCGGCATCCGGGTACTTGGCCTTGAGCTCGCGTTCGGGGCCCACTTCGACGATCGTATCTCCGTCAATGGCGACCGCACCGTTTGGAATGAACGGGGTCTGAGCGTTGCGGGTAAAGACGGAACCGTTAGCGACCAGAAGCATGGATGCTCCCTTCAACATCAGAGGCGGGGTTTGACACCTCTGACATGGCGGAGTGCGAAGCGCCGGCCTACACCGGAAACGGGCCCTCTCCCGTCAACGCTTCACCAAAGGGACAAACCCTTTGAAGTGCGGCTTGGCGCCGCATGGCGTCGGCGGACGAGGCGATGCGTCCGCCGACGAATAGCACCGAATTGGTTACTTCTTGCTCTCGGCAAGACCAGATCCACGGCAGCGTCCTTGGCAGCATCGATGTGCTGAGCCACGACCGGCGTCTGCGGAAGGATCAGGTTAAGGACAATGGCCATGATGGCGGTGGGGGTTACGGCATTGGAGCCGATGACGGTGGACACCCAGGCGGGCATACCCTCGCCGGCAAGGCAACCGCTGGCCATCCAGATACCCAGGCCAAAGACGACGGAGGTGCCGACGATAGTGGTAGTGCGCTGCGTGAGGCCCTCGCGGGTGAACATGCGCACGCCGTTCATGGTGATGGTGCCAAAGACGCCGACGGTCGCGCCGCCGATGACGGGCTGCGGGATAGCGGAAAGGACGGCAGAGAGCTGCGGGAACAGACCGGCGATGGCAAAGACGGCCGCGATGATCACAAAGACCCACTTGTTGACGACCTTGTTGGAGCAGATGATGCCCACGTTCTGGCCAAGGGCGCTGGTGGAAGACCGCCCAGCAGGCCGCCGACCATAGAGGTAAGGCCCTGGGACACGATGGCGCCGGAGAGCTCGCGCTCGGTGGGCATACGGTCGATGGAGCCCAGGCAGGCGGCGGAGACGTCACCGATAACCTGGATAGCAACCATGGGGAACACGACGGCGAGGGTAATGCAGACCTCGGGATCAAACTCGAGCGCGTAGGGCATGAGCTTGGGAAGGGCGAAGACCTGAGCGGTGGCGACGCTGGAGAAGTCGATCATGCCAAAGGGGGATGGAGACGATCATGCCAACGATCATGCCAAAGAACACGGATCCCAGCTTGAGCGTGCCCTTGCCAAAGTTGGCGAGCGCAAAGACCACGGCGAAGGTGATAAGAGCGACGCACCAGGCCTGCGGGGTGCCCCATAGCGGCGTACCCATACCGCCGGCCATATACTTGACGGCCGTGGGATACAGCGAAACGCCGATGGAGAAGATGACCGTACCGGTCACGACGGGCGGGAACAGCCACTTGATCTTGCTGTAGGCCAGACCAAAGAGGACCGCGACGGCGCCGCCGACGATCTCGCCGCCCAGCAGTGCACCAAAACTAAAGCCCGAGGCACCCATGGCCTGCAGGGCCGGCAGGAACGCGAACGAAACGCCCATGACGATGGGCAGGCCGCCGCCGATGCGACGGAAGGGAGCGAAGGCCTGAAGGGCCGTATCGATCGCCGAAAGAATGAGCGCGACCTGGATGATGTCGGTGCTCTGCTGGCTATTAAAGCCGTAGACGCCGGCCATGATGACCGCCGGGGTAATGATGCCGGCAAACGATGCCAGTACGTGCTGAAGGGCACACGGGATCATTTCCTTAACGGGAGGCATGCCTTCGCGAGTGAACAGGGCTTCAGTGCCGTTCGTAACCGTCTCCTGGGTCATTTGACCACCAATCCTCGAAGTAGTTGTTTTCGCATCTAACGCTCTATTGTGACGCAGTGCGGGGTTGAGGTTGTGCCTTCATTGCATATCGTATTAAAGATGATTCTCATTCTCAATAATAATTTTTTGTTATCAGACTATTCTTCAGCTGAAATTACGCATTTCCGCAGGTCAGGAAAGTGTCTGGTCAAAATAACATCTAACATTTCTTTTGGTCAACCGTTTACCGCTAAATTCCTACCGTTCGTCTGCATTACGCAATGTACCTGCGGATATACGAGATGATGGGCAGCGTGTTACCATGAGAAAAAATTGTTATGAACATTTCCGATTTCACCCAAAGGAGTTGCCCGTGAACGAGACCGTACGTCGCTTTTTGCCGATGGTCGATTTTCTGGAGCAGATACTCGGCAAAAACAGCGAAATCGTGCTGCACGATTTCTCGGATCCCGACCACGCCATCGTCGATATTCGCAACGGCATCGTGAGCGGCCGCAAGGTCGGCGGTCCCGCCACCGATCTGGCACTCAAGATCATGCACGACGCCAAGTATCGCGACCTGCCGTTTATTACGGGCTACGAGGGCCGCGGCGCCGGAGGCAAGACGTTGGAGTCAGCGACGTACTTTATCCGCGAGAATGACGAGATCGTCGGTATGCTCTGCGTCAACACCGACCTCTCGACCGTACGCTCCATCAACGCCATGGCGCAGCAGCTCATGGCGTGCTTCGACGCGGCGCCAACGCGCACGGAGCCCGCCCCTATCGAGGTCGAAAGCCTTTCGGAGTCCACACAGGAGCTCATCGACCGCAGCATTGCCGAGTTGCTGAGCGCGCGTGGGCTGGATGTAGCGTCGCTTGGTCAGAGCGACCGCGTGGACGTCATTCGCCACCTCAACGGCAACGGGGTGTTCATGCTCAAAGGGCGCTGTTGCCTGCGCCGCCACCGCGCTGGGCATCTCGGAGCCCAGCGTCTACCGCTACCTGCAAAAGTCCGAAAGGAAGGCTAACGAGCAAAATGAAGCGCGGCTCCACAAGCGATCCGTCACTTAACAAAAGACCCTGCAGCTCGCACTGCAGGGTCTTTTTGCATGTCATGTTTAGTTGTGGCCAACGCCTTAGAGAGCGGCAACGACCTCGATCTCGACCAGACCGCCAGCCGGAAGGGCGGCAACCTGGAAGGCGCTGCGCGCGGGGAACGGGGCCTCAAACTTGGAGGCGTAGATCTCGTTCACGGCGGCGAAGTCGGCGATGTCGGCCAGGTAGACCGTGGTCTTGACGACATCGGCAAAGGTAGCGCCGGCAGCGGTCAGCAGGGCCTCGACGTTGGCGAGGGACTGCTTGGCCTGGGCCTCGACGCCCTCGGGCATCTTGCCGGTCGCGGGATCGATGCCCAGCTGGCCGGACAGGAACACCATGTTGCCGGCCTGGATACCGGGGGAATACGGGCCGATGGCTGCGGGTGCGTTATCGGAAGACACGACGGTCTTGCTCATGTTTTTCTCCTTACGATCAATTGAGAGAGCGTGAGCGCGGTGTTCACACCGGGAGGCACAGTTCGGTCTGAACACCGCGCTTGATTGGGATAGTACTCAAGGTTTCTGTTTGATGCAAGAATATTATCAGCTTGCGAGAATATTTTATCGCCCAACGGTTTCCCCGAACCGCTGAACGGTTCTCATGTGGAGCAGCCAGTCCAAGCTGCTGAAGACTTTGTCCTGCTTAGGCTGCGGGCATCGTCCATCGCAGCGACGCCACTATACTTTTGAATATCTGAGCATTTTGAAAGGCAGGATATGACCGCAACCGCCAGCCGAACCACTAACCGCAGGCCCGAGCTTTTGGCCCCCGCCGGAGGCCCGGAGCCCTTTGCCGCCGCGCTCGCCGCCGGGGCAGACGCCATCTACTGCGGCATGGGCAGCTTCAACGCCCGCCGCAAGGCAACCAACTTTACCGACGAGGCCTTTGAGCAAGCCTGCCGCGCCGCGCATCTAGCCGGGTCGCGCGTCTACGTCACGGTCAACATCGTCATCAAGCAGTCCGAGATGGGCGATGCACTGCAGCTCATTCATCGCTGCTCCACGCTGGGCGCCGATGCCTTCATTATCCAGGACTGGGGTCTGTTCTTTGAGGTCAAGCGCACCATGCCCGGCATCGAGACACATATCTCGACCCAGGCGAACATCCACGACGACCGCGGAACCCTTTGGTGCCGTGAGCAGGGCGCCGACCGCGTGACTCTCTCGCGCGAGCTCTCCATCGACGAAATCGCCGCCATTCACGACGCCGCGCCCGATGTGGACCTTGAGGTCTTCAGCCATGGCGCCATCTGCTTTTGCTACTCGGGCCTATGCCTGCTCTCGAGTTTTGCCATGGCGGGCCGCTCGGCCAACCGCGGCATGTGCGCTCAGCCCTGTCGCCTGCCTTACGAGCTGATCAACGAGAACGGCCGCTCGCTCTCCCCCGCCGGTCGCGGGCGCGCGCTGTGCCCGCGCGACACCAACACGTCGCAGCTTGTTCGCCGTCTGTATGACGCCGGCGCCGCATCGCTCAAGCTCGAGGGCCGCATGAAGGCGCCCGATTACGTGTACTCCATCGTTGATGTGTATCGTCATCAGATCGACGACATGCTGGCCGGGGTCGCCGTAGATAAGGACGAGGACGCCGCTCGCCAGCGCCAACTCAAGCGCTGCTTTAACCGCGACTTTACGCACGCCTATCAGGACGGCACCTCGGGCGACGAGATGATGAGTTACGAGCGCTCCAACAACCGCGGCCAGATTGTGGGCACGGTGCTGGGCAGCCGTCTGGCCAACCGCGACGTGCGCGGGCTCAAACCCGACGACCGTCGTCGCCGCGCCGCCATCGCCCGCATTGAGTTGTTTGAGCCCGTGGGCAAGGGCGACCTGCTGGAGCTTCGTCACGACAATGAGTTTGACCAGTTCCTGACCACCATCGCTGCCGATGATGCCGCTGCCGGCGACATCATCGAGTGCCGCGTGCCCCGCAGCATGCCCGAGGGCTGCCGCGTCCGCGTGATTCGCAGTCAGCGCGCCATCGACGCCGCCGGCGCCGCGCTCAAGCGCGATGTGCTGCGCCGCCGAGCTGTTGACGTGTCCGTCGTGGCGCGCCTGGGCGAGCCGTTTACCGTTACGCTCACCTGCTGCGACGACCCTTCGCTTACGGCCACGGCCACGGGCTTTACCGTCGAGGCTGCCAAGACCCGCGCCGTCGAGGCATCCGATCTGGTTGAGCACGTCGGGCGCATGGGCTCCTCTCCCTTTGAGGCCGCAAGCTTTGACGTTTCGCTCGACGCCGGCTGCGGTATGGGCTTTTCCGCCGTGCACAAGGTGCGCGCCGCCGCTTGTAAGGCGCTGGAAGAGGCCATTCTGGCACCGTACGAGGAGCGCGCGAAAACGCTCGAGCTGCCGGCGATTGTAACCAGTGATTCCCGCCCCGCGCCCGAGCACTACCGCGATGAGCCGCAGATCTGCGCCACCGTCACCTCGCTCGAGGCCGCCGAGGCCGCTCGTGCCGAGGGTGTAACGCGCATCTACATGACCACCGACGCGCTCGATGCGGCCGAGCTCTCCCCGCCGATGCATTTGAGCAGGGGCATCGTACCCGTGCTCGACGAGGTCTGCCGCGCCGTTGACCACGTACGCGTCGACCCGTGGGTTGTTGCCGGCGCCACGGTCGCTATTGGCAACATCTCTGAGCTTGCCCTGGCCGCCCAGGTTGGCGCCACGGCCGAGATTCGCTCTTGCCTGCCGGTGCACAACACGCCCTGCATGGAGGCGCTTGCCGGGCGCGGAGCCGGTGCGTTTTGGCTCTCGCCCGAGATCACGCTCGACGAGATTGTCTCGCTCGGCGCCGCCGCGCCCGCGGCTCTGGGCATCACCGTCTTTGGCCGCCCGCGCGTCATGACAAGCGAGCATTGCATTCTGCAGGTTGCCAACGGCTGCATCCACGATTGCGCCAACTGCCGCCTGCGTGCCCGCAAGCTCTCCCTCAAGAATATCGACGGAAAGGTCATGCCGGTGCGTACCGACATCCACGGCCGCTCACGCCTGTACGACGCCTACCCCATCGACCTCACGCCTCAGGTTCCTCAGCTGCTCGATGCCGGCGTGCGTCGTCTCATGGTGGACGGAACGCTACTCGAGACGGATGAGATCGCCCGTGCCGTCGCTCGCGTCCGTCGCGCCGTCGAGGCAGCTCAAGCCGGCCGCAAGCCCGCCGCCCGCCTGCGCGGGGCGACTTCGGGCTGCATGTTTGTGGGAATTAGCTAACCGAAAGGCTTACACGTGAACGAAGAACCTCAAGTCCTCTACTGCGACGCCTGGCTTATGGCCATCGACAAGCCCGCCGGCATGATCGTCCACGGCGACGGCACCGGCGAGCGCACGCTCACCGACTACGCCAGCGACCTGCTGCTGGCGATGGGCGACGGCTTTGCCGCGACCGACATGCAGCCGCTCAATCGCCTGGACCGTGACACCACCGGCGTGGTGCTGTTCTCGCTCGACAAGCAGACGCAGCCCGCCTTTGACCAGATGATTATCGACCACGCTTTCGAAAAGCACTACCTAGCGCTCGCCGAGGGCAAGATCGACTGGAACGAAAAGCTCATCGACAAGCCCATCGCCCGCGACCGTCACGACAGCCGCAAGATGCGCGTCGGCGCCAGCGGCAAGCCCTCTCAAACGCGCGTGAAGGTGCTCAAACGCCTTAAGAGCCGTCGTGGCCTGCCCACGCGCTCGTATATCGATGTCGAGTTGCTCACCGGCCGCAAGCACCAAATCCGTGTGCACCTGGCAAGCGAGCATCATCCCCTGGTTGGCGACGACCTGTACGGAACGCCGCGCCCCTGCGGCCTGATGCTCCACGCCCACAGCGTGTCCTTCACGCATCCCGTAACCGGCGAGCACATCCACATCGAAGCCCCCTGCCCCTGGGAGCCCTAAAGTCTGTCGAAAATGGACAGGTTTATTTTGGCAGGTTTTATCTGGACAAACGTCAAAACCACCACGATGGCTCAGCCGTGGCGCCAAAACGTCTCGATCTGTAACAGTTAGAACCCATTTTCCGGTCTATCTGTTACAGATCGAGACATTCGAATCCCCTCAAAGGAAAATCTCAATCTGTAACAATAACTCGGCAAAATCGGCCCAAGATGTTACAGATTGAGATATTCGGATCCCACCGGAGAAATCATCTCGATCTGTAACATCTGGAGCCCGCATTTTGACCTTCCTGTTACAGATTGAGACGTTATGGGACCACCGGGAAAAATATCTCAGCTTGTAACATCTGGAACCCATATCCCTCTCTTCCTGTTACAGATCGAGACAAATCCCCAAACAGCAAAAGGCGGCAACGTCCCTGGTGGACGTTGCCGCCTTTCCATTGGCAAGACCCTTCCGCTCCCGCTACTCGGTAGCCTTGTCGAGAGGCTTCTTAAGGAAGCTCAGAACCAAGCAGCCGACCACAGCGCCGATAGCAAGGGCCAACAGGTACTGCACCGGGTTCGTGATGACCGCGATAACCCAGGCGCCACCGTGCGGAGCGGGGCTCGCGCAACCAAAGAGCATCGACAGACCGCCGGCGGTCGCAGATCCCAGGATGCAGGCGGGCAACACGCGAAGCGGATCGGCCGCGGCAAAGGGAATGGCACCCTCGGTGATAAACGACAGACCCATGATGTAGTTCACCAGGCCTGCCTTGCGATCGGCCTCGGTCCAGCGGTTCTTAAAGAACGTCGTGGAGAGCGCGATGACCAGCGGCGGTACCATACCGCCCGCCATGACGGCAGCCATGATCATATTGCCCTGCAGCGTTTGCTCGGCAAGGGCCGCGGTGCCAAAGACATATGCGGCCTTGTTGATGGGACCACCCATGTCGGTTGCCTGCATGCCGGCGCAGATAATGCCCAAAAGAACGATGCTCGTGCCCGAAAGACCGTTGAGCGCGCCGCTAATGGCGGTGTTGATAACGCCCATAATCGGGTTAACGGCCATCATAAAGAGAGACTCGTAAAGAGAATGCCCAGCACGGGGTAGATGAGCATGGGCTTGATACCGTCGAGCGACTCGGGTAGCACGCTTGCAGCCTTCTTGAGCGCATTGACGATAATGCCGGCGGCAAAACCGACCAGCAGCGCGCCCAAAAAGCCAGCAGAGACAAGCTGAGCCTGGGCATCGGCATCCATTGCCGTGGTGAGATAGCCCAACGTAAAGCCCTGCTTTGCAATCCAGCCACCCACAAAGCCCGCGGCCAAGCCCGGACGGTCAGCAATGGACATGGCAATATAGCCCGCAAGGATGGGGAGCATAAAGTTGAACGCCTGGTTGCCCGCAAGGTTAAAGAAGGCCGCGACCGGAGTGCTGTGGCCGTATGCGCTCGTGCCCAGCCCCGCCTGGTCCAGCAAGAACGAAAGCGCCATGAGGATGCCGCCGCCAACAACAAAGGGGAGCATGTGCGAAACGCCGTTCATCAGGTCCTTATAGACCCTGCGGCCCAAACCCTCGGATTCGCCCTCGGCAGCCGCCTGTACCGCGGCGCCGCCGGACACATGATGAATAGGCGCATTGCCCGCAAGCGCAATATTGATAAGTTCCTCGGCGTCATTAATGCCACGCGTCACCGCACAGGAGTAAACCGACTTGCCATCGAAGCGATCGAGCTCGACATTTTTATCCGCCGCAATGATGACACCCTTGGCACCAGCGATGTCTGCCGCGGTCAGTACATTTTTAGCGCCGCCCGAACCCTGAGTCTCGACCTTAATGCTCACGCCCATCTTGGCTGCCTGGTCTTCCAACCCTTTGGCCGCCATAAATGTGTGAGCAATGCCCGTTGGACATGCCGTGATGGCAACGACATCGTAAGTGCCGCCCCCAACCTTCTCGTTTGCAGCTGACATGTTTCCTCCTTTTTGCACAAGCAGGCCCAGCCCTCCCCTTCTGAGGGTCACAACCTGCGTATTACCTTGTGTTTGAGTGATTGATAGCGCCGAAGTGACGGCGCTTTTAAGCGATATCTATACGATGGCCCCGTCGGGCATGATCACGTCGTATGGAAACAGGGGTACTGGGAAATCATGCCCGACGGGGCCATCGGAACCACCACAATGGGGACAGGCACCTTTGTGGTGGTTTTGGCCTTACTTCGCCCCGTTGCTAAACCGTGATGACGTTTTCCATCGTCTGGTACTTGGCGGGCACTTCGCCCGCGGTGATAACCGTTGCGTCACGGAAGTCCGCGAATTTTACGGGAGCCACCATGCCAAACTTACTGGCGTCCGAGATTACGAAGCGTTTGGCTGTATGGCGCATCGAGATACGCTTGACCTGCGCTTCCTCGATATCGGGCGTCGTAAAGCCCTGCTCGGCGGCAATGCCGTTAGAACCCCAAAAGCCGCAGTTAAAGTTGTAGCGGTCTAGGGTTGCTAGAGCATCGGGGCCAACGAGCGCCTCGGTCTCGGGTTTAAGCTCGCCGCCCAGCACCACGGTGCGCATGCCGCGCACAGCGAGATGCTGAGCATGGAGCACGGAATCAGTCACATAGGTGACCGATTCGAGATGCGGAAGATGCTCGATGAGTCTGAGCGTTGTCGAACCCGAATCGATGTACACAAAGCTCTCGGGCTCCACGAGCGCCGCGGCGCGGGCGCAGATACGCTCCTTGTCGTCGTTATGGAGATCACTGCGCTCACTGATCGTTAGGTCGCGCGTCACATGCGCGCGCTCAAGACTTGTCGCGCCACCGTGCACCTTGGCGATGCGGTGCGCTCGGTCGAGCGTCTGTAGGTCGCGTCGAATGGTAGAGGCCGTCACGCCCAGGGTATCGGCAAGCTCCGGTACCGTTACCGAGCCAGCCTGCTGCACCATCGACACGATCGTATTGAGCCTATCTTCCGCAAGCATCGCTTACTCCTCCTCGGGGTACACGACTCCCCAGTCGGCGCGGAGCTTGGTCATGAGCTCCATAACATCAGAAGCATAGCCCAGAAGCTCGCGCTTCGAATCATCGCCGGCAACGGCCTTCTCCAGGTCGGCCATCTCGTAGCACAGGGCATAAGCCTCGGTGCCCGCGGCGACCTCCTCGCGATGACCGTCCGCGGTCCACACGATCGTCGCGTGATCGGCGCGCGGATACTCGTTGACCTCGACATAGCAATTGTCAAAGCTGATAATCGAGCGCTTGGGCTGCTTGGAGTGGAGCGTGAGGCTCACCACGCCCAGCTGCTGTTCGGCATTACGGCAGACGATGCCGCCTGCAACGTCCACGCCGGTCTTGCAGGTGTTACCCAGAGACACGACCTCGACGGGCTGGCTCGCCATAAACAGGCGCATGACGGACAGGGCGTATACGCCAATATCGAGCATGGCACCGCCGGCGAGGTTGCGATTGTAGAAACGGTTGGTCAGGTCGCCGTACTCCTTGTAGCTACCAAAGTTGAGCTGAGCGAGGTTCATGCGGCCAAACTCGCCGGCATCCATGCGGCGGCGCAGCTCTTGATACAAGGGCATGTGGAGCACCGTGGTAGCGTCCATAAGAACCACGTTGTGTTCGGCGGCAATGGCGCGGGCCTCTTCGAGCTCGGCGGAGTTGAGCGTGATGGCCTTCTCGCAGAGAACGTGCTTGCCGGCCGCCAGGGCGGCGCGCAGATAGGTGATATGGGTGTTGTGCGGGGTGGTGATGTGACGGCGTCGATGTCAGGATCGGCGTAGAGATCCTCAACCGTGTCATAGACCTTCTCAACGCCATACTGTTCTGCAAAAAGCCTGAGCCTTGGACAACGTGGGTTGGCAACGCCCGCGAGCTTTCGGCCGGCAAGGGCAAGGGACTGAGCCATCTGGTTGGCAATAACGCCGCAACCGATCACAGCCCAACGGAGCTCGGGAGCCGTAAAGATGTCGTTAGGGAACGGCTTGTCCTGGACCGAAGCAAATGCTGCTTTGGCGGCTGCCGCGGCGTCGAGTGGAGCCTGCTTGTTGAATCTGCCATTATGTGTCTCCTGTGTCATAGAACGTCTTGCATTTCTGACAGCTTATATTCGCACAAACACGCGCGTTTGTGCGCGTTTTTGCGTATCTCACCGCTAAACGGTCATTATTGCCCCGTAAACGGCGCATATATACGCATAGGTGCGTAATTAAACGCAATCTAACGCGCATAAACGCGCACACAAGCAATTTATACAGCACGACCCGCTCATTTATGCTTACCCAGTTAGGGTACTCATTTAAGTCTGTCCCAAATGAGTGGGGATAGAAAAAGGCCCGGGTGCCGTGGCATCCGGGCCTTTGCTAGCAACTTAACTGTTGCGGGCAGCTTAGAACTTGTGGCCGCACTTCTTGCAGACGCGCAGCTTGTTCTTGCCGTCCTTCTCGTGACCGACGCGGGTAACCTTACCGCACTCGGGGCAAACGAGATTGACGTTGGAGGCGTCGATGGGAGCCTCCTGCGAAACGATGCCGCCCTGCTGGTTGGCAGCGTTGGGCTTGACGGCCTTCTTGACGACCGAAACGCCCTCGACAACGACCTTGTTCTCGGCGGGGAGAGCACGCAGGACAACGCCCTGCTTGCCGCGGTCCTTACCGGAGAGCACCTTGACGTTATCGCCCTTCTTAATGGACATAGATCTCCCCTAACTACAGGGTCTCGGGAGCGAGCGAGACGATCTTCATGTACTTCTTGTCACGAAGCTCGCGAGCGACGGGCCCGAAGATACGGGTGCCGACGGGCGAACCATCGTTGTTGATGACGACGCAGGCATTGTCGTCAAAGCGGATGTAGGAACCGTCCTTGCGGCGGATCTCCTTAACGGTGCGAACGACGACGCAACGGACAACGTCCTTCTTCTTGACGTTGGCGCCAGGGGTAGCCTCCTGGACAGCACCGATGAACACATCGCCGATGCCTGCATAACGACGCTTGGAACCGCCAAGCACCTTGATGCAGCGAATCTTGCGAGCGCCGGAGTTGTCGGCGACGTTCAGCATGGTTTGCATCTGAATCATGGTAGATGTTCCTCCGAACTAAGAACCGAAGAGAGGTGCGCAGCCTTTATACGGCCCGTGGTATGCAAGCCAGGCATACGCACATCTTCGGAAACGTACAAGTCGTAAGAGCGACTGCTTATTTAGCGCGCTCGACGACCTCGATGAGGCGCCAACGCTTCATCTTGGACATAGGACGGGTCTCCATAACGCGGACGGTGTCGCCCACGCCAGCCGTGCACTCCTCGTCGTGAGCGTGCAGCTTCTTGGAGCTGGTCATCATCTTGCCGTACTTGGGGTGACGCTTGCGCTCGGTGATGGTGACAACAATGGTCTTGGCACCGGAGACGGAGGTAACGACACCCGTACGGACCTTACGCGAGTTACGCGAATCAGTCATGTTCTCTCCTTAGGTCCTACTCGGCGACAGCGGACTTCTCCGCTGCGATCTCGCGGGCGCGCTGCTCCGTGAGGACGCGAGCGATGTCCTTCTTCACGGTGTTGACGCGAGCGGTGTTGTCCAGCTGGCTGGTGGCCATCTGGAAACGAAGGTTAAAGAGCTCGGCGCGCATTTCCTTCAGCTTCTCAACGAGCTGAGCGTCCGAGAGCTCACGAATCTCTGCGGGCTTCATTAGTTCTCCTCCTTGGCGGCGGCGGCGTCCTCAGCAGCCCACTTGGCCTCGAGAGCGGCCTCCTCAGCCATCTCCTTCTCGATGCGCTGCTCAGCGTTCTTAGCAGCAACAATCTTGGTCTTGATGGGAAGCTTGTGCTGTGCAAGACGCAGAGCCTCGCGAGCGACCTCCTCGGGCACGCCCTTGACCTCGAACATGATGCGGCCGGGCTTGACGACGGCCACCCACTCCTCGGGGTTACCCTTACCAGAACCCATGCGAGTCTCAGCAGGCTTCTTGGTGATGGGCTTATCAGGGAAGATCGTGATGTAGACACGACCGCCACGCTTCATGTAGCGGGTCATGGCAATACGAGCGGCCTCGATCTGACGGTTGGTGATCCAATGGGCCTCGAGGCCTGGATACCAAACTCGCCGAAATGCAGCTCGGTATTACCCTTGGCCTGGCCCTTCATGGAGCCACGCTGCACCTTGCGGTGAAGAATACGCTTAGGGGCAAGCACTACTGACCCCTCCTCTCGGAGTTACGACGACGAGGACGGAAGAGCCCTCGGAGTGCAGGGGTTGGGAACAGGCTGGCCCGGGAGCTTCTCGCCCAGGTAGATCCAGACCTTCACGCCGCAAGCGCCCATGGTGGTGCTGGCGACAGCCGTGCCGTAGTCGATCTTGGCACGGAGGGGTGTGCAGAGGCACGCGACCCTCGCGGTACCACTCACGACGGCCCATCTCGGCACCGCCGAGACGACCGGAGCACTGGATACGGATGCCCTTAGCGCCGGCCTTGCGGGCGGACTGGACAGCCTTGCGCATAGCGCGACGGAAGGCAACGCGGCCCTCGAGCTGCTCGGCGATAGACTGAGCAACGAGGTTGGCGTCGAGCTCGGGGCGCTTGATCTCGACAACGTCGACGGAGAGCTGGCCCTTGGAGACGCCAGCGACCTTCTCGAGCTCGGTACGGAGGGTATCGATCTCGGCACCCTTCTTACCGATGACAACGCCGGGGCGAGCAGTGAGGATGATGACCTTCACCTTGTCGCCAGCGCGCTCGATCTCGACACGGGAGACAGCTGCGCGGGAAAGACGCTTCTCGAGGTACTTGCGGATCTCGAGATCGTTACCGAGGGTCTTAGCGTAATCCTTCTCTGCGAACCAGCGGGAGCGCCAGTTCTCGGTGATGCCAAGACGGAAGCCGGTGGGGTAGACTTTCTGACCCATACAGCTTTACGCCTCCTTTCGAGGAGCAACGACGACGGTGATGTGGGAAGTACGCTTCAGAATGCGAGAAGCGGAACCCTTGGCGCGGGGACGGATGCGCTTAAGCGTCGGACCCTCGTCAACATAGGCAGCGGCGACAACAAGGTTGTCGGCACGCAGACCGTTGTTGTTCTCGGCGTTCGCAACGGCGGAACGGAGAACCTTCTCGACATCCACGGCGACGGCGCGGTCGCAGAAGTGGAGGATGTCGAAGGCCTGAGCGACAGGCTTGCGGCGGATCAGATCGACCACCAGGCGGGCCTTGCTGGGGGAAACACGCACGTACTTAGCGACGGCGCGAACCTCGGTGGCCTCAGTTTCAATAGACTTAGTTGCCATTTACGGTTAACCCCCCTATTTGGCCTTGTGGCCACGGAACGTACGAGTCGGCGCGAACTCGCCGAGCTTGTGACCAACCATGGACTCGGTAACATACACGGGCACATGCTTGCGGCCGTCGTGGACGGCGATGGTGTGACCAACCATCTCGGGGAAGATGGTGGACGCGCGGGACCAGGTCTTCACGACGTCCTTCTTGCCAGCCTCGTTCATCGCGGTGATACGCGAGAGAAGGCGAGTCTCCACGAACGGGCCCTTTTTGAGACTTCTGCTCATAAGTGCTTTCTCCTAAAACTCGGTATCCGAAATTACTTCTTACGGCGACGAATGATGTGCTGGTTCGAGACCTTCTTCTTCTTGCGCGTACGAAGGCCCTTCGTCGGCTTACCCCAGGGGTAACGGAGGGACGACCAGAGGTGTGGTTCTTGCCCTCGCCACGGCCGTGCGGGTGGTCGACAGGGTTCATGACGGTACCGCGGACGGTCGGGCGCACGTTCATGTGACGCTTACGGCCGGCCTTGCCGATGACGATGTTGGGTGATCGGCGTTGCCGACCTCACCGACGGTAGCGCGGCAGGTAACGAGGATGCGGCGCATCTCGGAGGAAGGCATACGGACGATAGCGTACTTGCCCTCCTTACCCATCAGCTGGCAGGAGTTACCGGCGGAACGGGCGATAGCAGCGCCCTTGCCCGGCTGGAACTCGACGGCGTGGATGAGCGTACCGACGGGAATGTCGGCGAGGGGCAGAGCGTTGCCCGGCTTGATGTCGGCGTCAGAACCGGACATGATGGTCTGACCGACCTCGAGGCCCTTGGGGGGCCAGGATGTAGCGCTTCTCACCGTCAGCGTAGTGCAGCAGAGCGATGCGAGCGGAACGGTTCGGATCGTACTCGATCGTGGCAACCTTGGCGGGCACGCCGTCCTTGTTGCGCTTGAAGTCGATCACGCGGTAACGACGCTTCACGCCGCCGCCCTGGTGGCGGGTGGTGATGCGGCCGTTGTTGTTACGACCGGCCTTCTTGGGCAGGGGGCTCGAGAAGAGACTTCTCGGGCTTGGTGCAGGTGATCTCGGAGAAATCGGAGATCGTCTGCCAACGCCTACCAGCGGAGGTCGGCTTAAGGTGCTTTACAGCCATTACAATCCCTTTCAATAGGAATCCGTTAGCCATCGCAGACAGGGGATTCGAGGTTCTGCCTCGGGTGCGATGACACCGGACGTATACACGGTTCCGGGCGTGTCCATTTTATACGCCCAAAACCTTGAGCTCTCGCCTCCCCTATTTGGGAGGCATGAGCTCACTCAACAGCAGCGAGTCTTAGGCCTGGTTGCCAAAGACCTCGATGGTGTCGCCCTCGGCCAGCGTGACGATGGCCTTCTTCCAAGAACGGGTCTTGCCGGCGACATAGCGCACGCGCTTGGTCTTGGGCTTGACCGTCAGGGTGTTCACGCGAACGACCTTGACGCCGAAGATCTCCTCGACAGCGTCCTTGATCTGATACTTGTTAGCATCCTTGGCGACCTCGAACGTGTACTTGTTCAGCTCCATGCCGGAGAAGGAACGCTCGGACACGATCGGACGGATGATGATCTCGTGGGCGGTCATTTATGCAAGCACCTCCCGAAGTGAGCGGCGATGTCGGCGGGCATCAGCACAGCGTTGTTGTTGACGAGATCGTAGGTGTTGGCCTCGTCAGCGGTGATGATGAACGTCTTGGGAATGTTGCGGAACGACAGGTAGGCGTTGACGTCCTCATCGCGAACGATGATGGTCAGACGCTTGCCCTCAAGACCGAGAGCCTTGAGCATGGCGACGGCAGCCTTGGTGGGCTTCTCGAAGCCGTAGTCGTCGACGAGCACGAGCTCGCCATCGGCCAGCTTGGCGGACAGCGCGGAGCGCATAGCCAGCTTGACCTCCTTGTTGTTCATACGCTTAGCGTAGGAACGGGGCTTGGGGGCGAACAACGCCACCGTGACGCCACTGGGCAGCACGGATGGAACCCTGGCGGGCACGGCCGGTGCCCTTCTGACGCCAAGGCTTCTTGCCGCCACCGGAAACCTCAGAGCGACCCTTAGCAGACTGGGTGCCCTGACGCCAAGAGGCCATCTGGCACTTGACGATGTGGTGCATAACGTGGATGTTCGGCTCGATGCCGTACACCTCAGCGGCGAGCTCGGCCTCGGCGACCTTCTTGCCCTCGCTGTTCTTTACTTCAAACTTTGCCATTTAAGTGTTCTCCTTGGTATGACGCTGGGCTAAATGGGCTGGGCCCTTAGGCCATACGGATGGCGACGAGACCATTCTTGGCACCCGGGACAGCGCCCTTGACCAAGATGAGGTTCTGCTCGGCATCGATGCGGACAACGGAAGGTTCTTGACGGTAACGCGCTCGTTACCCATGTGACCGGCCATCTTGACGCCCTTGAGGACGCGCGCAGGATAGGCGCACTGACCGATAGAACCGGGGTGACGCTGGAAGTGAGAACCATGCGTCATAGGACCGCGGCGCTGACCCCAGCGCTTGATGCGACCCTGGAAGCCCTTACCCTTGGAGGTACCGATGACGTCGACCTTCTCGACATCAGCGAAATCAGCGACGGTGACGACCTCGCCGACCTTGTGCTCCTCGCCGTTCTCGACGCGGACCTCACGAAGGAAGCGAACAGGCTCGACGCCAGCCTTGGCGAAGTGACCAGCCATGGGCTTGTTCACGTTCTTGGCCTTGATGTCGCCGAAACCGATCTGGACGGCGTCATAGCCGTCGGTTGCCTGAGTTTTTAACCTGCGAGACAGCGCAGGGGCCAGCCTGATGACCGTGACGGGAACGACGTTGTCGTCCTCGTCCCAAACCTGGGTCATGCCAATCTTGCGGCCGAGAATCATGCTGATCAAGATATGATCCCAACTCTCGCGTGGTCTTGGGACAATGCGTACACCACCGAGCGTACGCCCCTAGAGGACCACTACTTACACGACGTGCTCCCCAGCCTTGTATTTCGCCCGGACTACCTGACAACCCTATTAAGCAGGCATTTTGTCCAGCCAGAATACTCCCCTGGTTTCACACAGCTGTTTAGTATACACGGCTGCGGGCGTATCCATCGAGATTCATATTTCACTCACATTGTTTACGCAGGTAAAGTGCGTGGCACGTTCCCAGTGTGCGGCGGAGGGGGGCGGGCCTGAGGCATATTAAGGTTGCTGCTCTACAGTCCTGCTCACGACGGAGAGCACATTAAGTGCTCTCCTGTTCGTGCGGAACTCGCGACAACCTTAATATGCCTCAGGCCCGCCCTCCGCCGCACACTGGGAACGCCACGTTGATGTCTGCCTAACTCTGCTCGCCCAGGCTAATGACTTTGTTGGGGGTCCACTATTTGCTGGAGAGTGAACTTGCATTGGGGCCTGTCGCTCTCTCCTTGCAAATCTTCTTCGTCAAAATCGAAGATCATGATGGCGCAGTTGGGGAGTTTTGTTGGGAGCTCGAAGCCCTCTGGGGCTGCAGCCTTGATGAATTGGCGGCTGGCGCTGCCGTGGCTTACTGCTAGGAGGGTTTCGATGCCCTCGGAGCCTATGAGATTGGTGAGGGTGCCTACCATGCGCTCTTGCAGCGCGCGGCTTCCTTCTCTCCGAAGGGGACCAGATCCTCGCCCGGATCCCAGACGTCAGTGGGCAGGGCGTCGTGAGGACCTTCTTCGAAGGAGCCGTAGCAGCGTTCGATGATGCCTTCGCAGGGCTCGACTGCTGCGTCCGGGCCGAGGAGCTCGCATGCGACGAGACTTGCCGTGTCCATGGCTCGGCCTAAGGGTGATGAGACCACTTTGTCGGGGACGACGCCGTGGGCTTTGAGCCATGCGGCTGCCATTCCCGCTTGTTTGCGGCCCAGGTCGGTCAGCGGTGAATCGCAGCGGCCCTGGACCAGCTTTTTGACGTTGAACTCCGTCTGACCGTGGCGGAGTAGATACAGCTTCTTCATGCTCTCCCCTTCTGCATAACCTGCTTTGCCGGCACAGCCTTTACTCGTGGGTATGCCCTACGTAGTCTTCGTCGATCGTAATCTTGGCAATCGACTTGGGATATTCCGATTCGACCCGTTGTGCCAGCGCGTGCTTTACGTCTTCGGCACTCATCTGCAGATCCGAGGGACGCACGCAGTCAAAGATCACGTTGGTGTGCGTAGGACCCGGCACGCAGCGCAGGTCATGAATCGAGAGGCGGCTATCAATCTCATGGGCCATGGCGTGAATGCGCAAGCGCATGCTCGCCAGCTTGGGGTCATCGGTCACGATGGGATCGTAGTGAAGCGTGACAATCATGCCATCTTCGTCCCTAAACGACTGTTCAATGTTATCGAGCGTGTCGTGACTTTCCAGCGGGCTGGCCTCGGCTGCCATCTCGGCATGCGCACTTGCAAACTTCCTGCCCGGGCCGTAGTCGTGAACCATTAGGTCGTGAACGCCCAAAACGCCGGGGTAGCTCATGATCTTGTCTCGAATGTGCTTGACCAGCTTAGGATCGGGCGTCTGGCCCAAAAGCAGGGCTCACCGTATCCTGGATGAGTTCAAAACCGCTCCAGCCAATATAGGCGCCAACGGCAAGGCCGACCCATGCATCAAGATTGATATGCGTCACCTGGGAAACAATCGCGCACGCCAGCACAGCACCCGTGGCCAGGACATCGTTCTTTGAGTCCTGAGCCGTCGCATGCAGCGTATCGGACTCAATACGGTCACCGAGCTTTTGGTTGAGGGCCGCCATCCAGAGCTTTACGACCATCGAAAGCACTAGAACTGCCACCAGGGCAAGCGAGAACTCGACAGGTTCGGGGTGGATGACGCGCTCGACCGAGGACTTCACCAGCTCAACGCCAATCAGCAGCACGAGCGCCGCCACGACCAGACCCGAGAGATACTCGTAGCGACCGTGGCCGTAAGGATGCTCGGGGTCGGCCGGCTTGCTCGCCAGCTTAAAGCCCAGCACGCTCACGATATTCGAGCTGGCATCGGACAGGTTGTTCATGGCATCCGCCACGATCGAAACCGATCCCGACAGCACGCCAATTGCACCCTTCGCAGCGCATAGTGCCACATTGGCGACAATACACACCATGCCCGTCAACGTGCCCACGCGCGCACGGTCGCCCTGCGCACAACGAACAATCCACTCGACCATCTACATCCGCCCCCCACGGTACTACCTATATATCTATTGCTCAAACGGATTGTAGTGTAGCCACTTTGTCCCCCAGATACAAAAAGGCCGCAACCCACACGGGCCACGACCCTGGAATGTGACATGCGGGACTGTCCCTTTGTCGATCGATTTATGCGCTTGCCTCGACCGCGCTCTTAGAGGTTTCGGGCAAATCGGCTCCATCCCCCGCCGCCTGCCCCTTCGCCGGCACCACGCCAAAGCAGTAGCTCAGCGCCGCAGACGCCGCAAATGCCGTGCCGGCAGCGCAGCACCACAGCAGGTTCGAGATGCCGCCCGTGGCAAAGCCAATGACCATGAGGACATTCGTCATGCCGATGGTATAGGCCGTAACGTGGCCCACGGCCGCAACAAGGCCTCCGACGGCGCCGCCAATGGCCATGCACGTCAGGCACCTGCCATATTTAAAGCCGCAACCGTACAGCGCCGGCTCGCTTACGCCGCCAAGAACACCCGAGATTGAATAGCCCAGCATGAGCGCCTTCTCGTCCTTATCCGCAACGCGGAGCGACGCGCCAAAAGGCATGCCCCAAACGGCGAACGTTGCCATCGTCGCGGCGATCAGGATGCACGAATCCGTTCCCACACTCATAAACTGCGCATAGGCGAGCGATAGGACAACGTTGCTGACGCCGGCGATCTTAAGGAACTCCCAGCCCGCAGCAAGCCCCATGAGCGTGAGCAGCGACACGATGCCACCGGAATTGCCAAGCATAAACATAAGCTGGCCCAACAGCATGCCCAGATAGCTACCCGCCGGCGCCGTAATGCACAGCGAAACCGGAACCATGACAAGCATGGTTGCAAACGGAACGAACGAAAACGCCACGGCCTTAGGGATAACGCGCTGAAAGAAACACTCCACTCGCCATAGCACGGGCACTGAGATGAGAACCGGAATAACAGTCGTCGTGTAATCGTTGACCGGCGCGGGAAGCAGACCATACACGGAAGTCATCGATGCCCCCGTCGTCGATGCGGCATCGACGAGCTTAAGCAGATCGGGCGCAATCAATACGCCGCCCAGCATCATGCCCAGCTGCTCCGAGCAACCGAGCTGGCGGGCGGCCGCCCAACCAAGATAAATGGGCAAAAAGTAGTAACCGGCGTTATAGAGCCAACTGTAGAACAGGCGATAGATTTCGGAATCGGCAGACCATAGGCCCAGCATGCCTTCGCCCATAATGACGGCGACGGTGCGGAACAACGCCGCGCAGACAATAAACGGCAACGCCGACATCATGCTTTTGGACAGATAGTCCACCACGGCCATGGCGTTTGATGAGAGCGTCGTTGTAAACGAGGTGTTAGAAACTTTGTGACACAGGAACCCTTTCCCAATGTGACATGCGGACTGTCCCTTTGTCACATCGTGCGATACTGACCGATTGCGCGGTACTTTTCGTAGCGGAGGTTTGTGAGGGTCGCGTCGTCGAGCCGCCCAAGCGTATCGAAGGCATCAAATGCCGAGGACATGACGGCACCGGCAATCTCCTCATGCGACAGGCCCCTATCATCAACAATGCCGTCGATGATGCCGAGCGCCAACAGATCGGGGGCCGTGAGCTTCAGCGCCTCGGCGGCCTCATTCGCGCGCTCGGTATCCTTCCACAGAATCGACGCACAGGCCTCGGGGCTCACGACCGAATAGGCCGAGCTCGAGAGCATCAGGATGCGGTCGGCCACGGACAGCGCCAGCGCGCCACCAGAGCCGCCCTCGCCTGTTACCACCGAGACAATTGGCGTCTTAAGGCCGCCCATCTCCATGAGATTCTGGGCGATGGCCTCGCCCTGACCGCGTTCCTCGGCACCGATGCCGCAAAACGCACCCGAAGTATCGACCAGGCACAGAACCGGTCGACCAAACTTCTCGGCCTGGCGCATAAGGCGACGCGCTTTGCGGTAGCCCTCGGGATGTGCCATGCCAAAGTTGCGGCGCATACGCTCTTTGGTCGTGGTGCCGCGCTCGATGGCGATGACCGTTACGGGGCGTCCGTCTTTCCAACCAATACCAGCCACCACAGCGGCGTCGTCGCCAAAGTAACGGTCGCCATGCAGCTCTACGAATCCGTCCAAGCCCAGCGAGATCATCTCACCTGCCGTGGCGCGATCTGCCGAGCGGGTCTGCTTGACAATCTCGAGCGCGGTTTTTGGTGCCGCCGAGCGCTTAAACAAGTGTCCCAGCTTTTTACCGCGGCGACCCGTATGCACGATCTCATGCGGTGCCCCCAGACCAGGCGCGTGCCCTTCGTGCAGCGCCAGCAGCTCGCCTACCGTGAGCGCAATCTCGCCACGCGGAACAACGGCATCGCAAAAGCCGTGCTCCAGCAAAAACTCGGAGCGCTGAAATCCCTTGGGCAGGCGCTTGTGCATGTTCTGCTCGATCACGCGCGGGCCGGCAAATGCCGTCAGGGCATCGGGCTCGGCCAGGATAATGTCGCCCTCCATGGCAAAGCTCGCGGTTACGCCTCCGGTCGTGGGGTCGGTGAGCACCGTGATATACAGACCACCCGCCTCGCTGTGGCGCCTAACCGCCGCAGAAATCTTGGCCATCTGCATGAGCGAGGTCACGCCCTCCTGCATGCGGGCGCCACCCGATACGGTAAAGCCAACGACCGGCAGTCCCAGCTCGGTCGCACGCTCAAATGTGCGGCAGATCTTCTCGCCCACCACGGAACCCATCGAGCCCATCATAAAGTTGGCGTCCATAAAGAAGAGCGCCGTATCGCAACCGCAGATTTTGCCCTTGCCGCACACAACGGCATCGCGCTCGCCCGAACGTTCGCTCACGCTCTTGAGCTTGTCGGCATAGCCGGGAAACGAAAGGAAGTCCTCCGGCGCCAGACTGGCATCCCATTCCTCAAACGTGCCCTCGTCAATCGTCATGTGCATGCGGTCGCGCCCGCTCACGCGAAAGTGTTTGCCGCAACGAGGGCAGACCTCGAGGTTGTCGTGCAGGCGCGCCTCATCGATCACGCGGCGGCACTCCGGGCACTTGATAAACACGTGGCGCGCGGGAAACTCGGCGCACGACTCGGTCATCGGTCCCTCGAGGACGTTGACCGTCTTCGCTTTTCTATTCATCAGCATAGAGATGCCCCATTAGATCGGTGTGATACATGCCCGACAAGAACTCGTCGTTTGCCAGCACGTCGAGCTGAAGCTCGCTGTTTTCGCTCACGCCCTCAATCACGAGCTCGCCCAGGGCCGAGCGCATCTTGCGAATGGCGCCGTCACGCGTGGGCGCACACACGATGAGCTTGCCGAGCATGGAGTCGTAGTACGGCGGAACTTTCGCACCGGTAAACATGGCGGAATCCCAGCGCACGCGCGGACCACCGGGCACACGCAACGCGGTGACCGTTCCGCATGACGGCAGAAAGTCCGGCGTTTCGGCATTGATGCGGCACTCCATAGCATGGTTGCGGACCGGCATGTCCTCCTGCTCAAAGGGCAGAGGCTGGCCGGCTGCCACGCGCAGCTGCCACTTGACCAAGTCGGTATCGGTCACAAACTCCGTAACCGGATGCTCCACCTGCAAGCGCGTGTTCATTTCCATAAAGTAGAAATTGCCGTCGTCCGAATACAGGAACTCGATGGTACCGGCTCCTTCGTAGCCGACGGCACGAGCCAGGTCACGCGCTGCCTTGTGCATGCGAGCACGAATGTCGTCGTGTCCGTCGAGGCACGGCGCGGGGCTCTCCTCGATTAGCTTTTGGTTGCGCCGCTGCACCGAGCACTCGCGCTCGCCGAGCGAAAACACATGGCCCTGCTTATCGGCCATAATCTGTACCTCAACGTGATGCGCCGGCGCGACGAACTTCTCCATGTAGCACTCGCCGTCGCCAAAAACGGCCTCGCCCTCGGCGCGTGCTTCAATAAAGGCCTTTGCCGCATCTTCCACGCGCTCGACCTTGCGAATACCGCGACCGCCGCCGCCCGCACGCGCCTTAATAAGCACGGGGCAGCCAATGCGCTCAGCCTCGGCCGTTGCCTCCTCGGGACTTTTGAGCAAATCGCAGCCCGGCACGATGGGCACGCCCGCCGCGGCAGCCGTTCGACGTGCGGCGTCCTTGTCGCCCATGCTGTCGATCACCTTGGCCGAAGGACCAACAAACGCCAGGCCATACTTGTCGCAGTCGCGCACGAAGCTCGCCTTCTCGGAGAAAAAGCCATAGCCGGGATGAATTGCCTTAGCTCCCCGACTTCACGGCACAGGTGAGCACAGCATCGTCGTTGAGGTAGCTCTCGGCAAGACGCGGGCCGCCGATGCAATACGCCTCGTCGGCAAGCTGCACGTGCAGCGCGTCCGCATCGGCCGCGGAGTAGACGGCGACGGTCTTGATGCCCATATCGCGGCACGCGCGGATAACACGGACCGCGACTTCGCCGCGGTTGGCGATGAGCACTTTGTCGAACATGAAGCCTTCCTTAACTTTCGTGCATGAGTGCAAAAGACATATCGGCGCGGCAGCAAACCTCACCGTTGACGCTCGCAGTACCCGTCGCAAAGCGGAACGGCCCGCGCGCACGCGTGATGGAGCACACCAGATCAACCGTGTCGCCCGGGCGCACCGGACGCTTAAAGCGCACCTTGTCCAGACTCGTGTAGAACGGCGTCGCGCCGCGCGCCTCCTCATCGCCCATCAGCAGCACGCAACAGTTTTGGGCGAGCATCTCGCACTGAATCACGCCGGGGACCACCGGGTTTCCCGGAAAATGCCCCTGCAAAAAGTACTCGTCGCCCGTGATCGTGATCTTGCCGTGGGCCCGTCGCCCACCAGCTCGGCCTCGTCGAGCAAAAAGCATCGGTTCGCGATGCGGCAACAGTTCCTTAAGCTCTTCTTTGTTCATGGATATCACCTATCCGATCCTCATGAGGCAGCTGCCAAACTCCACGAGGTCGCCGTCGGCCACGCAGATCTCGAGCACCTCGCCGTCTGCCTCTGCCGTTACCTCGTTGAGAACCTTCATGGCCTCGATGATGCAGAGCGTCTCGCCGGCCTTGACCTTAGAGCCCACGTGCACAAACGGCTCGTCGCCCGGCGCCGGGGCAGCATAGAAAAACGCCGACCATGGGAGCGGTCACCTCGGTGCCCTTGGGCTCTGGTGCGGCGGCAGGTGTCTGCGCGGCGGGCTCCGGTGCGGCAGGCGCGACTGTGGGAGCTGCAACTGGAGCGGCCATAGCGCTCGGCATGGGCATGGGCACGGCAACCGGCTGTGCGGCGCTCGCGCGCTCGAGTTCGACCGCGGTGCCATCGGGCTCCTCAACGCGCACGCGCGTGAGGCCGCGGTCCTCCATCACATCGGCTATCTCGGCAAGTCTTTTGGAATCCATGCTCTAGCTCCTCGTATATCTACGCAGCGCGATGGCGGCGTTGTGCCCGCCAAAGCCTAGGTTGGTCGAAAGCGCCCAGGTAAGGTCGGCGCGAACTGCGCGATTGGGCGTGTAGTCAAGATCGCAGGCGGGATCGGGCGTGCGGTAGTTAATGGTCGGCGGCACCACGCCCTGCTCGAGCGCCATGGTGCAGGCCATGACCTCGATGGCGCCCGTGGCACCGATCATGTGGCCGGTCATCGACTTAGTCGACGAGACGTGCGCGGCGCGCGCCGCGTCCTCGCCGAGCGCACGCTTAATGCCCGCCGTCTCGGACGAATCGTTGAGCTTGGTCGATGCCGTGGGCATTGATGTAGAGACCCTCGGAAGGCTTGACGTCGCCCTCGGTCACCGCCAGCGATATCGCGCGGGCAATGCCGGCAGCCTCGGGATCAGGACTCGTGATGTGATAGGCATCATCGGTGTTGCCGTAGCCCACGACCTCGGCATAAATGTGCGCACCGCGCGCCTGCGCATGTTCCATGCTCTCGAGCACGAGCACGCAGGCGCCCTCGCCCATCACAAAGCCGTCGCGGTCTGCATCGAACGGACGGCAGGCCGTCGCGGGATCGGGGTTGGTGGTCAATGCGCGGCAGGACGTAAAGCCCGCAACGGCATCGGGGATAATGGCCGCCTCGGCGCCGCCCGCGAGGATCGCGTCGGCATAGCCGTGCTTGATGGCGCGGAACGCCTCGCCCACCGCATGGGCCGAGGTTGCGCACGCGGTCACCACGGGCAGGGTCGGGCCCTTTGCCTTGTGGCGGATTGCGATATTGCCCGATGCCATGTTGGGGATCATCATCGCGATCATATAGGGCGATGCGCGGCGGGGCCCACGTTCGGCAATCGTATGGACGTTGTCGACGAGCGTCGTCATGCCGCCCACGCCCGAGCCCACGTAGACGCCAAGGCGCTCGCGATCGATGGCGCCTTCGACATCAAAGCCCGCATCGTGCATGGCTTCGTCCGAAGCCGCCATCGCAAACTGAACGCAGGGGTCCAGATGCTTGGCGTCACGCTTGCCAAAGTACTCGTTGCCGTCAAAGCCCTTTGACCTCGGCCGCCACCTTAACGGCAAACGCATCGGTATCGAAGTGCGTGATCGAGCCGATGCCGCACGTGCCGGCGCACATGGCCGCCCAGGTGGCAAGCGCGGTATTGCCGAGTGGCGATACGGCACCGATACCGGTGATTGCAACTCTCTGTTCCATCTTGGTCTCTCATCCAAGCCGTTGTTCGGCCCTGGTTTCTACATCGCCATTCCGCCGTCGACGCGCACGACCTCGCCCGTAATGTAGGCAGCCGCATCACTCGCCAAAAAGCGCACCACGCCGGCCACTTCCTCGGGGCGCGCCATGCGTTTTAGGGGAATCTGCTCCTCGCACGCCGCACGCACCTTATCCGATAGCTTTGCCGTCATATCGGTCTCGACAAACCCGGGTGCGACCGCGTTCACTCGTACGCCGCGGGGCGCAAGCTCGCGCGCCACCGCCTTGGTCAGACCGATGACGCCCGCCTTGGAGGCGGCATAGTTGGCCTGTCCGGCATTGCCCATCAGGCCCACAACCGAGCTCATGTTGATGACGCAACCGCCGCGCTGGCGCATAAAGGTTTTGGTGAGTGCGCGCGTCGTGTTAAACGTTCCTTTAAGATTGACATCGAGCACGCGATCGAAGGCGTCATCGCCCATGCGCATGAGCAGGCCATCGCGGGTGATGCCAGCGTTGTTGACGAGCGCCCAAATGGAGCCAAAGTCGTTGAGGACCGCTTCCACGCACGCGTTGACGGCAGCGGGGTCGGCCACGTCGCATTGATATGCGCGTGCCGCGGCGCCAGCCGCCTCGCAGGCTTCGCACGTCTCGCGCGCCGCATCGACGCTGCCGGCATAGACGACGGCGATATCAAAGCCGTCCTCCGCCAGACCGACAGCGCAGGCGCGGCCGATACCGCGCGAGCCGCCCGTGACCAGTGCCACGCGACGTGAGTCGTTGCGCTCGAGCGTGCCGTTGTTCAAGTTGCCCATGTCATTCCTTTTCGGGTTACAGCCCTGTGGACTATGCGAGCTCGTCGGCAATAGCTGCGACCTGCTCGGCCGTCTCGCACGAATACACACGAACGTCGCTCAACGTACGCTTGATCAGGCCGGACAGCGTTTTGCCGGGGCCGACCTCAATAAACGTGTCGATGCCCTGATCCTGCAGAGTATGCAGCGTGTCGACCCAGCGCACGGGATGGCTCACCTGGTTGGCCAAGACATCCGATGCTGCTCGCGGGTCCGCCGGATAGGGCGCCGCCGTCATGTTTGCCATGACCGGAATCAGCAGCGGAGACGGCGCGTGGCCGGCTTGGATATACGTCGCCAGTCCCTCAGTCGCCTCGGCCATATAGGGGCTATGGAATGCACCCGACACCGCGACCTTCATGGCCCGGCCGCCAGCCTCTTTTACTAGGACGTCGAGCTCCTGCAGCGCCTCGGGCGCTCCGGCAACAACCGTCTGCCGCGGACTGTTGTAGTTGACCGGCCAGCAATCCTCGCCGGCCTGTTTTGCCAAGCCCTCGACTTGCGCCGCATCGAGCTTGATGACGGCGCGCATGCCGCCGGGGTGACGCTCAGCCGCCGTGGCCATCAATGCCGCGCGCTCACACACGAGCTCAAAGCCCGCTCTCGTATCGAATGCCCCCGCAAAGGTGAGTGCAGCGACCTCGCCCAGCGAGAATCCCGCACAGGCGGCAGGCACCACGCCGCGCTCGCGCAGGGCGACGGCGACAGCCGTCGTGCACGAACACGCAAGGCTGCGTGTTCTCGGTCTGCGAGAGCTCCTCCTTGGAGGCGCTCCGGCACTGCTCGCTGGTCCCCGGGCGTACCTCGTCGGCAATGGCGAACACCTCGGCAGCCGCCGGCGATGCTTCGATAAGGTCGACGCCCATCGCGGGATGCTGGGCACCCTGACCGGCAAACAGAAACGCTACGCTACCCATTCGGACGCACCCTTCAGGACATGCTCGGCGCCGTCGACCAGATCGTCGACGATTTCGCGTGCGCTCTGGCGTTCGTTGACCATGCCGGCAATCTGTCCGCACAAATACGAACCCTCTTCGTAATTACCGTCCTTTGCGGCTTTACGAAGCGCGCCCGTGCCCATGGCCCCGAGCTCCTCGGGGCTTGCGCCCGCCGCCTCGTTCTTGGCATACGCGTTGGTGAAGGGGCTCTTGAGGGCGCGAACCGGATGCCCCGTCGAGCGACCGGTCGCACGCGTCGACGTGTCGCCTGCCTTGAGCACCAGCTCTTTGTACTGCTCGGATACGGTGCACTCGTTTGCGACCAGAAAGCGTGTTCCCACCTGGACGCCGGTAGCGCCAAGCATAAAGGCGGCCGCCACACCGCGGCCATCGGCGATGCCGCCAGCCGCAACCACGGGAATATCGACCGCGTCGACAACCTGCGGGACCAGTGCCATCGTCGAGGTCTCGCCAATATGGCCGCCTGATTCGGTGCCCTCGGCAACCACGGCAGTGGCTCCGCGACGCGCCACGAGACGCGCCAGCGCCACCGAAGCCACGACGGGAATGACCTTGATGCCTGCATCGTTCCAGGCCTTCATGTACTTGGTGGGATTGCCGGCGCCGGTCACCACAACGGGCACCCGCTCATCAATCACCACTTGTGCGACCTCGTCGACAAACGGGCTCATGAGCATAACGTTGACGCCAAAGGGCTTATCCGTCTTGGCGCGCAGCTCGTGAATCTGATCGCGCAGCCAGTTTGCGTCGGCATTCATGGCCGCGATAATGCCTAAGCCGCCCGCCTCGGACACGGCAGATGCCAGCGAGGCGTCGGCAATCCAGGCCATGCCACCCTGGAATACGGGCTTTTCGATGCCGAGCAGATCGCAGAGAGGAGACTTGAGCATCACTACTTCTCCAATGCCGCCTCGACTGTATCGACGAACTCGCCGACCGTCTTGGGGTTCTCCTCGGTATCGAGCTCAATGCCAAACTCGTCCTCGACGGCAACGAGGATCTCGACGGTACCCAGGCTGTCGAGGCCAATCTCCTCGAGCGTGGACTCGGGCTTCATCTCGACATCGTCAAGGCCGGCGGTCTCGCGGATAACGTCGCAAACGCGCTCGAAGGTCTTCTGATCTGCCATGGTAGTTCTCCTTTTGTTTGTGCCCTAGGGGCGTTTTTCATTTCCTATGTGCGACTACTTCCAACGAAGCAGATAGCCACCTATATCCAGACCGGCGCCAAATCCAACCAAGGCGATGGTGTCGCCTGTGTGAAGTGCACCGGCGTTTGCCAGCCGGTCGAGGGCAAGCGGAATGCATGCGCTCGAAATGTTGCCGGTCTCGCGCAACGTGCGAACCACGCGCTCGTCCGGCACGCCCAGGCGCTTGACCGCCTGGCTCCAGGATTCGTTCGTTAGCCTGATGGAATACAAAATGATCGATGTCTTCGACCGAAATGCCCGCATAGATCGCAAGCTTATGGACCGTGTCGCAGATGGCGTTGACGCCGAACTTGAACACGCGGCGGCCATTCATGGACAGCACACTCGCGCTATCTGCGGAGGCCTTAAACGGCGACGTACCGACCAGACCAGGAACGCGCAACGTCTCGACGTCGGGCGCCGGCGAAAGCTCAACGGCAAGGGGTTGTCTCCCCCAGCTTCAATCACTGCGGCGCCTGCCCCATCGCCAAATAGCACGCAGGTGGCGCGGTCGGTCCAGTCGAGCGCGCGCGTCATCTGCTCGGCCGCAACGACCAGCACGTGCCTAGCGCGACCGCGCTCGATATAGCCCTCGGCGACATCGAGCGCAAATACGAAGCCGGCACAAGCCGCCGAGACATCGAAGGCAGGGCACGTCGCGCCTAGTCGCTCAGCAACGGCACACGCCTCGGCGGGAACAAGGTGGTCACCCGTCGTCGTCGAGCAGACGATCAGATCCAGCTGGCTCGCGTCGATCCCGGACACCTGGAGTGCCCGCTCGCTCGCTGCTACGGCAAGGTCGTCAAGTGACTCGGTGGTGCAGACGTGGCGGCTCTTGATGCCCGTGCGAGTAAAAATCCACTCATCCGAGGTATCGAGGAACTCAGACAGCTCGTCATTGGAAACACTGCGCTCAGGAAGTGCCGAACCTGTTCCAAGAATCGTGAAACTCATCACTAACCTCCTTTGAGTTGTTGACGTGTTTACATCGACCAAGAGAGGATAGCGCATTTCAGTCTTTGTTGACGTGTTAACATTAAATTGTCCAAATGCGACAAAGGCTTCACATTGTGTCTATCTCTCGACACCATTGCGTCATTCACTTATTCAATAAGGAGGTAGCAGCCGCTATGGATGCCCAATTAACGATTGTCGATGTAACCGGATCGACCAACGATGACCTGCTCGAGGCAGGAAAACAGGGTAGCGCCGCACGGCACAGGACTTGCCGCCCGCGCGCAAACGGCAGGACGCGGCCGGCGCGGCCACAAGTGGGATTCAACCGCCGGCAACCTATTGCTTTCGATTGTCCTGCGTCCATGCGTTAATCCCGCAAAGTACTCTGGTCTTGCCGCCGTCAGCGGCCTAGCGGTGCTCGAAGCACTCGAAAAGCAAGGCCTTGCAAGCGAAATAGCCCTCAAGTGGCCCAACGACCTGGTCGCGCGAGGACGCAAGCTCGGCGGCATTCTGGTCGAGGCCGCACGCGATAACGAAGGCAAACCTTTCGCCGTCTGCGGCATTGGTGTCAACGTAAACTACACGCCCCAAGAGGTGCCCGATGGCGGCCTGGCGGCAATTGGCCTCTCGGACCTCAACGAGAGCGTTCCCGCCGTCGACATGCTCCTCGATGAGGTCTATCACGCAGTTATAGACGCTGTAGATACCTGGGCAGAGCGCCTCAACGCCAAGGAAGAAGACGCCGGTCCGCTCGCGCCCGTCCACGACGAATATATCGCTCACCTCAATTGGATCGGGAAGCACGTTATCGCCCGCTCCCCCGCTGGAGACGAGCTGGCACGAGGCATATTTAGAACGGTCGACGATTGCGGCCGCGCAAGCATTGAGACCGAGAGCGGCTTGTGCGTCTTCCACTTCGAAGAAGCATCCTTGCGCCCCCTGAGCGAATAGGGCGCGCAGCCGTCGGCTCGGCAGACGAATTCGCTATCCCAAAATCTAAACTCAAAACAAAAGGGCCCCGCTACCGTAACGGCAGCGGGGCCCTTTAAGCTATGAGGATATCGCTTAGAGCTTGATGTCGATGTCGACGCCAGCGGGGAGGTCGAGACGCATAAGCGAATCAACAGTGCCCGAGGTGGGGTCGAGGATGTCGATGAGGCGCTTGTGGGTGCGCATCTCGAACTCGTCACGGGAGTCCTTGTTCACGTGCGGCGAGCGGATGACGCAGTACAGGTTGCGCTCGGTCGGCAGGGGGACAGGACCGGAAACGCGAGCGCCGGTCTTCTGAGCGGTCTCGACGATGAGCTTCGCGGACTGATCGACGACCTCGTGATCATAGCCCTTGAGGCGAATGCGGATCTTCTGGGTAGCCAACTTAAACCTCCAAAGAGTGCGAGAGATGTTCTCGCGGATTACGTAACAGGGAGCTCGAACTTAGGCGTTCTTGCTCATGACCTCGTCCACGATGGACTTGGGCGCGGGCTCATAAGAGTCGAACTGCATCGTGTAGGATGCACGGCCCTGGGTCTGGGAGCGAAGGTCGGTAGCGTAACCGAACATCTCGCCCAGCGGCACCTTGGCACGGATGAGCTTGCTGTTCTTGCGATCCTCCATACCCTCGATCTTGCCGCGGCGACCGGAGAGGTTGCCCATAACGTCGCCCATGTACTGCTCGGGGGTCTCGACCTCAACAGCCATGATCGGCTCGAGCAGCTGCGGATCGGACTTCTTGAGGGCGTCCTTGATAGCCATGGAACCGGCGATCTTGAAGGCGGCCTCGGTGGAGTCGACCTCGTGGTAAGAACCGTCGAACAGGGTGACCTTAACGTCGAGGACCGGGAAGCCGGCGATAACACCGGTGTTCAGGGCCTCCTGGATGCCCTTGTCGATGGACGGGATGTACTCCTTGGGCACGACGCCGCCGACGATAGCGTTGACGAACTCGTAGCCGAAGCCCTCCTCCATCTTCTCGAGCTTGATGACGGCGTGGCCGTACTGACCGCGACCACCGGACTGACGGACGAACTTGCCTCAGCCTTCTCGACGTCGTGACCAGCGGTCTCGCGGTAGGCGACCTGGGGCTTACCAACGTTAGCGTCAACCTTGAACTCGCGGAGCAGACGGTCAACGATGATTTCGAGGTGAAGCTCACCCATGCCAGCGATGATGGTCTGACCGGTCTCGTGGTTGGTGGACACCTGGAAGGTCGGGTCCTCCTCGGCGAGCTTGGTCAGAGCCAGGGACATCTTGTCCTGCTCGGCCTTGGTCTTGGGCTCGATGGCAACGTCGATAACGGGCTTAGCGAACTCGATCTTCTCGAGGACGATCTCCTTGCCCTCAGCGCACAGGGTGTCGCCGGTGGTGGAGTTCTTGAAGCCGACGCAAGCGACGATGTCGCCCGCGGCAGCGTCGTCACGGTCGATACGCTCGGCGGCGTTCATCTCGAGGATGCGGCCGAGACGCTCGCGCTGACCGTTGGAAGCGTTAACAACGTAGGAGCCGGACTCGGCGCGGCCGGAGTAAACACGGACGTAGGTGAGCTTACCGACGAACGGGTCGGTCATGATCTTGAAGACCAGGCCGGAGAAGGGCTCGTCGAAGGAAGGATGACGCTGGATCTCCTCGCCGGTGTCCGGATCGGTACCGGTGACGGCCTCAACGTCGAGCGGGCTGGGCAGGTAGTCGACGACAGCGTCGAGCAGCTCCTGAACGCCCTTGTTCTTGTAGGCGGAGCCCACGAAGACGAGGTTGAGCTCATTGGCCAGAACACCCTTGCGCAGAGCAGCCTTGAGCTCCTCGACGGTGAAGTCCTCCTCCATGAGGATCTTCTCCATGAGCTCGTCGTCAAAGCTGGCAGCAGCGTCAAGGAGCCCTCGCGCTTGGTAGCAGCGATGTCGGCAAACTCAGCCGGGATCTCGTCCATCGGCTCGGGGTAGGTCATACCCTTCTCGTCGGCCTTGAAGTCCCATGCAGTCATGGTGACCAGGTCGATGACGCCCCAGAAGTTGTCCTCGGCGCCCATCGGGACCTGAGCGGCCACGGCGTTAGCGTCGAGACGATCCTTCATGGTCTCGATAGCGTTGAAGAAGTCAGCGCCCACGCGGTCATACTTGTTGATGAAGGCGATGCGGGGGACGTTGAAGGTGGAAGCCTGACGCCAAACGGTCTCAGACTGGGGCTGAACGCCGGCAACGGCGTCGAAGACGGCGACAGCGCCATCGAGGACGCGCAGGCAGCGCTCGACCTCGGCGGTGAAGTCAACGTGGCCCGGGGTGTCGATGATCTGGATGCGGTAGTCCTTACCGTCCTTGTTCCAGAAGCACGTGGTAGCAGCGGAGGTAATGGTTACGCCGCGCTCCTGCTCCTGAACCATCCAGTCCATGGTGGCAGCGCCCTCATGGACCTCACCGATCTTGTGGGTCTTACCGGTGTAGTAAAGAATACGCTCGGTCGTGGTGGTCTTACCGGCATCGATGTGGGCCATGATGCCGATGTTACGGGTATCGGAAAGCTTGTACTTAGGCTTAGCCATGTTAGTTCCTTACCTTAACTTACCAACGATAGTGAGAGAACGCGCGGTTGGCCTCGGCCATCTTGAAGACGTCCTCACGCTTCTTGACGGAAGCGCCCAGGCCGTTGGAAGCGTCGAGAATCTCGTTGGCGAGACGCTCGGCCATGGTCTTCTCCTTGCGAGCGCGGGAGAAGTTGACGATCCAGCGGATACCCAGAGCGGTGGAACGACGGGAGTTGACCTCCATCGGGACCTGATAGGTAGCGCCACCGACACGCTTGGGCTTAACCTCGAGCGTGGGCTTGACGTTGTCCATAGCCTTCTTGAAGGTAGCGAGAGCGTCGCCACCCTCGGACTTCTCGGCAACGATCTCGAAAGCGGTGTAAACGATGCGCTCAGCGGTGGCCTTCTTGCCGTCAAGAAGGACCTTGTTGATGAGCTGAGTCACCAGGCGGTTGTTGTAGACGGAATCCGGCTGGACCTCACGGCGGTTTGCTGCTGCACGACGCGGCATGTGAAATCTCCTTAAGTGTCTACCGTGCGGCGCTTAGGCGGCACACGGCGAAAGTATCAAAACGTTATCTGGCTTATTTGGCCTTGGGGCGCTTAGCACCGTACTTGGAACGGGCCTGCATACGGTTCTGGACCGGAGCAGCGTCGTAGGCGCCACGGATGACGTGATAACGGACACCAGGGAGGTCACGGACACGACCGCCGCGGACGAGCACGATGGAGTGCTCCTGCAGGTTGTGGCCCTCACCCGGGATGTAAGCAGTAACTTCGATGCCGTTGACAAGGCGCACACGGGCGACCTTACGAAGAGCCGAGTTCGGCTTCTTAGGAGACGTGGTGAACACGCGGGTGCACACGCCGCGCTTCTGGGAGTTGTGCTGCAGAGCAGCGTTCTTGGACTTCTTGGGCACGGAACGACGGCCCTGGCGAACCAGCTGGTTAATAGTAGGCAAAGCGTACTCCTTCTCGAATGATTCCAGCTTTCTGTAAAGTGCAACGGCTTGAATCGAGGGGTCAGCATCCCCCTACGAAACACGCAGTTCGATAGGATACGTGGCGTTAGCTGTGCCGTCAACAGACCACGCCGCCGGGCGTATCCCAAAATGAGCATATTTCCGCAAAGCCTACACAAAAGGAATCCCCTTCTGTGCGCGGGGGCGGATTCCCGGCCCGGGCGGCCCGCTGTTTAAGTTTGCTGCTCTACAGTCCTGCGCAAGACGGAAAGCACATTAAGTGCTTTCCTTTGCGTGCGGAACTCGCGACAAACTTAAACAGCGGGCCGCCCGACCGGGAATCCGACGTGCTTGTCGGGGCAACGTTCCCTTCAAATAGGGACAGGTTTTTTGATCGGTTTTATCTGGGGAAACGTCGCGCTCCAGCGGTAATCTGCTCTCATCTGTCTCATGGAAATCGGCGGCGTTTCCATTTAACGCAAAGAGGCCGCTTCCCCTAGTAGGAAGCGGCCTCAGACCTTACGAATAGACGATAGTAAAGGACTCTTCCGTTTCGGTCTCTCCTGTTGACGTGCACCTCGTGCCCTCAAGCGTTACTGAGACCACTTGGTCGACATCAATCAACTTCGTTGGCACCCAGATGTTCTCTCCGCTATTGCGCGTATAAGAAAAAATATAAGTTGAACGCCCCTGCGTCGTCATCTTCGATAATCTGCTCCGATCCATCCTTGTAGGTAACCGTCAACTTCTTCGTGACTGCGTCAATGCCCAAATCATCGATGTGTGTCTGGATAGAAAACGGGCTGATCTCGAGAGGCGAGTCATCGGAGCGGGTTCCTTTTGTATCGACGTACGCTCCAACGCTAAACTCGGGCGTCGATGCCTCGAACGGCTTCGCATCCTCGCCTTCGCCCTCGGTCCACGAGATATTCCAGGTGACCGCATGTTGAAAACCTCGCTCGCGATCCATAGAAGCAAAGTACATCGTGCCATTAATGACAGTATCGCTTGATGTGTCCTTATCAATGGTGCAGCGTGTGTCAGCCCATTCCTCGCCGAAGTTCATGCCGGGCGTGCCGATGCCTTGTTCTTCTTCACCATAGAGAACAAGTTCGCCAGTCTCTGCTGCCGGCTTGTAGTAGTTAACACCATTTGGATTGGATAGCGTAAACGTCACAGCACCGCAGCCGTTTTGGTCGATTGCCATCTCATGGATATCGAGCGTATAGCCGTTGCCCTCGACGGACAGATTAACCTCCTGGACTGCACCCTCCAGGCTTTGGGGCGCGATGCCATCACCAAACTCTCTGGTGTAGGTATATTTAGTCCCCGATGAGCCGCCGTTTGTCCAGGTAATGGAATCCCCGTTGCCGTGGTTTCCCCAGGCTGAGGCAAAATAGCTGGAATTGATAACGGCGTAGGCGACCCCTCCGGTCGCCAACACTCCGACAAGACACCCGATAACCGCAACATAGAGGGGCTTAGCATGACCCCTTTGCGAAGCGGCTCGCCTTCAGCTGCATTAAGAACGCGATCGGCAAGATCGCTATCGGCTTGGATGGACTCGAAGGCCTGCTTGATTTGATTGGATTTCACGGTCGCCCTCCTCTAGGATGAATTTGAGCTTCGATCGACCGCGAGCTAAACGCGTTCGAACGGTCGCGGCTGGCACATGCAGTAACTCGGCAATCTCTGAGGTCGAAAAGCCCAGATAGTAATAGAGCACGATGGGGACGCGGAATCGCTCCGGAAGTCGCATAACGTCTGACAGGACCACCTTGGTCTCCTCCTGCGCCGTCGAAAGCGAATCGGCCAGGTTCTCAATATCCTCCACACGCCTCCATGGCTTTCGAAAGAGCGATTTGCATTCATTGATCGTGACCCGGATAAGCCAGTGACGAAGATGCTCCTGATTTTCAAAATGTCGGTCGCTTTTGAGCAGCTTAAGAAAGACATCTTGGGCAACATCATCGGCATCGGCGCGATCGCGCAGATACGTCAATGCGATTCGAAACACGACATCCCGGTGATCTTCGACCGCCTGTCTAAAAGCTTGTTCTTCCATAATCACCTCCCGGTGACGGTAATGATTCTTGATGAGGTCCTCACCATAGATACGCTTTGACCGAACGGAATGTTTCAAATTCAAGCAGGAAAACCTACCAAAATAAACCTGTCCCTTATTGGCAAGGGATCAACGGAACGCAACAGGTTGAGCATACGCAAGCGAGCGGCCCCCAGAGCGTACAAGGTGGCATGAAAAAGGCAGGGCATTGACCTTTTGGTCATGCCCTGCCTTTTGAATGACAGATTGTAGCTCTGGGGGCCGCGCAGCGACGGAGGTCGCCGCCGTTCGTTAGAACGGCGGAACTAGTTACTCCTCGTCGTTGTCCTTGGCCTCTTCGGCGTCGTCGGTGTCCACGAGCTGGTTGAGCAGCTCGTCGAGGGAAGCCATGTCCTCGTTGATCGCGCCGTTGGCGGGAGCCTTCTTGTCGTCGTCGGGGCGCCCAGGAGCTCCTCGTCGGCGTCGGCGTGATGCGTCGGAGCGGAGGTACCCAGCAGGATATCGTCCGGACCGTCGGGGCTAAAGACCATCTGCAGCAGCTGCGAGAGGTCTTCCTCGTCGGCAACGTCGTCGTTGTTCTCGAGGATGTAGAGCAGGTCGTGGGCCTCCAGGCCGTCACGGAGCTCCTCGATCGCCTTGGCACCGATACCATCGATGCGCAGCAGATCCTCCTCGGACTTGCCGACCAGGTCGCCGACCGTCTCGATGCCGACCTCGCTGAACTTATTGGTCCAGCGCTGCGACACGCCCAGGTCGTCGAAGAGGTACAGGCGAGCCTTCTCGGCGGAGATGGTATGGCCGTTGCGGGTGAACGAACCGTCAGCACCACCGAACTCGTCGTAGCCGGCCCAGTCGAGCTGCTGCGGGAGCTGCTCGTCCAGGTCCTTGAGCTCAACCGGAGCCCACTCGGGCAGCGACTTGGCGTTGGGCGAAGCCGGACCGTCGATGTCAACATAGCCGTCGGCCGTGCGATACGTCAGCTTGGCGTTGCCGTACGGCTTGAGGCCGGTACCAGCCGGGATCTTCTTACCGACGATGACGTTGGACTTAAGGTCGAGCAGGTGGTCGACCTTGCCCTCGATGGCAGCCTCGGTAAGGACGCCGGCGGTACGGATGAACGAAGCGCTGGAGAGCCAGGAGTCGATGTTGGACGCGACCTTGAGCGTACCCAGGATGACGGGCTCGGCCACGGGAGCCTGACCGCCCAGACGGGCAACGCGCTCGACCTCGTCAGCGAACTCGTAGCGGTCGACGTACTGACCAAGCAGGTACTTGGAGTCACCGGGGTTGGTGATCTGAACGCGACGCAGCATCTGACGTGCGAGCACCTCGATGTGCTTGTCGTTCAGGTCGACGCCCTGGCTGGTGTAGACGTCCTTGACGCTCTCGACGAAGGTGTGCATCGTCGACTCGATGTCGGTCAGCTTGCGCAGGTTGCGGAAGTTGACGAAGCCCTTGGTGATCTGATCGCCGGCGCGAACCTCGCAGCCGTCCTCGATCTCGGGCATAAAGCGCACCGAAGCGGGGACGCGACGCTCGTCGAGAACACGGGTGTGGTCCTCGGAGTCGGTGAGCGTCAGCACGTACTCGGACTTCTCGGGCTTAATCGAGAGGTGACCGGAGTACGGAGCCAGCTCGGCCTCGCGACCCAGGATCTTCTCGTTGACGTTGCCGACGATATCGAACATACGGCTGACCGTAGGCAGACCCTGCGTAATATCGTCGACGCCAGCGACGCCGCCGGAGTGAATGGTACGCATCGTAAGCTGCGTACCGGGCTCGCCGATGGACTGGGCGGCAATAATGCCGACCGCGGTACCGATGGCGACCGGACGACGGGTGGAAAGATCCCAGCCGTAGCACTTCTGGCACACGCCGTACTTGGAGCGGCAGGTGAGCAGCGCGCGAAGCTTGACCTTCTTGAGGCCGGCATCGACCATCTTCTGGATGTCGGCGACCTTCTCGATGTAGCCGTCCTGCTCAAAGAGCACGGTGCCATCGGGAGCCACGACGTCCTCAATGAAGCAACGGCCGACGAGGTCGGTGTTGAGGTCGGTGGTGCCGGGGATGATGAGGTTGTAGGTGACGCCCTCGTGCGTACCGCAGTCCTCCTCGCGGACGATGACGTCCTGGGCCACGTCGACCAGACGACGGGTCAGGTAACCAGAGTCCGAGGTGTGGGATGCGGTATCGACCAGGCCCCTTACGGGCGCCGTAGGTCGAAATGAAGTACTCGAGCGGCAGCAGGCCCTCGCGGAAGTTCGCCTTAATGGGAAGGTCGATCGTCTCGCCGGACATGTCTGCCATCAGGCCACGCATGCCGCCGAGCTGACGCAGCTGGGTCTTAGAACCACGGGCGCCGGAGTCGGCCATCATGTAGAGCGGGTTCTCCTCGTCGAACAAGTCGAGCATGAGCGCTGCGACCTTGTCGGTACAAGCGGTCCACTCGTTAACGACTTCGATGTGGCGCTCCGTCTCGTTGATGAAGCCCTCCTCGAAGTACTCGTTGATCTGGTCGACGTTGGCCTGGGCGCGATCGAGCAGCTCCTGCTTCTCGGCAGGGATGAGCGTCCCACACCGAGAGGGTGAGGCCGGACATGGTGGCGTAGTGGAAGCCGGAGTACTTGATGGCGTCGAGGATCGGGCCGACCTTGGCCTCGGGGTAACGATCGCAGCAGTCGGCAACCAGCTTGGCCACATCGCCCTTGACCATCTTGTAGTTCATGAACTCGTAGTCTTCGGGCAGGCACTGGCGGTTGAAGATGATGCGGCCGATAGAGGTCTCGAAGCGCGCGGTCTTGTTGCCGGTGACGTCGTAGTCGACGAACTCATTCTTGCCGTTCTTGACGCGGAAGATACGGGTGCCGTCCTCGTTGATGACGTTGGCGTTCTCCGCGGACACGCGAACCTGGATCTTGGCCTGCATGTCGACCTCGGAGCGGCAGTCATAGGCGTGCAGCGCGTCGTCGAAGCTGGCGAACACGTGGTTCTCGCCGGGCAGGCCGTCGCGGACCTGGGTGAGGTAGTACACACCGATGATCATGTCCTGCGAAGGGATGTTAACCGGCTTGCCGGATGCCGGCGAGCGCAGGTTGTTCGCAGAGAGCATGAGCACGCGAGCCTCGGCCTGAGCCTGGCTGGACAGCGGCACGTGGACAGACATCTGGTCGCCGTCGAAGTCGGCGTTGAAGGGCGAGCAGACCAGCGGGTGCAGGTGGATAGCCTTGCCCTCGACCAGCACCGGCTCAAAGGCCTGGATGGACAGACGGTGCAGGGTCGGTGCACGGTTGAGCAGCACGACGCGACCGTCGATGACCTCTTCGAGGATATCCCACACAAAGGTGGCACCGCGGTCGATAGCGCGCTTGGCGCCCTTGATGTTCTCGACCTTGCCGAGCTCGACCAGGCGCTTCATGACGAAGGGCTTGAAGAGCTCCAGTGCCATGGTCTTGGGCAGACCACACTGGTGCAACAGCAGCTTGGGGTCGGTAACGATTACCGAACGGCCGGAGTAGTCGACACGCTTGCCCAGCAGGTTCTGACGGAAACGACCCTGCTTGCCCTTGAGGGCCTCGGCGAGCGACTTGAGCGGGCGACCGCCACGGCCAGAGACCGGGCGACCACGACGGCCGTTGTCGAACAGGGCGTCCACGGACTCCTGGAGCATGCGCTTCTCATTGTTCACGATGATCGCAGGGGCGTCCAGGTCGAGCAGGCGCTTGAGTCGGTTGTTACGGTTGATCACGCGACGATACAGGTCGTTGAGGTCGGACGCGGCGAAGCGGCCGCCGTCGAGCTGGACCATCGGGCGCAGATCGGGCGGAATGACCGGAATGACATCCAGGATCATGTTCGCGGGGCTGTTGCCGCCCTTCAGGAAGGCGTCAACGACCTCGAGGCGTTTGACGGCCTTCTCGCGCTTCTGCTTCTGGGAGTCCTCGTCGGCGATGATGGCCTTGAGCTTCGGCCTCGGAGGGGAGGTCGATGGCAGCGAGCAGGTCGCGGACGGCCTCGGCACCCATGCCACCCTTGAAGTACATGGAGTAGTAACGGGTCATCTCGCGGAACAGCGGCTCATCGGAGATGAGGTCGCGCTCGGAGAGCTTCATGAAGGCGTTGAAGGCGTCCGTGCGGAGCTGTTTGTCGTCCTTGCACTCTTCCTCGATGTCGACGATGCCAGAGGCGATCTCCTCGGGGGTCAGCGGCTCCTCATCGGAGAACTCGTCAAAGTTCTCGGGGTTGCCCTGCTCCTTGAGGGACTCGATCTGGCGGGCGCACTCGGCATCGATCTCTTCCGATCGGCGGCGAGCTCCTCGCGCAGGTCGTCAGCGTCGGCCTCGCGAGCCTCGTAGTCTACCTCGGTGATGATGTAGCTGGCAAAGTACAGAACCTTCTCGAGGTCCTTGGACTTGATGTCGAGCATACGGCTCATCGGGAAGCTCGTGGGGCTCTTTGAAGTACCAGATGTGGGACACGGGAGCGGCGAGCTCGATGTGGCCCATGCGGTCGCGACGCACCTTGGCCGAGGTGACCTCGACGCCGCAGCGCTCGCAGACGATGCCCTTGAAGCGAATGCCCTTGTACTTGCCGCAGGAGCACTCCCAGTCCTTGGCGGGACCGAAGATCTTCTCGCAGAACAGGCCGTCCTTCTCGGGCTTGAGGGTACGGTAATTGATGGTCTCCGGCTTCTTGACCTCACCGTGCGACCAGGAACGGATCTGGTCGGCGGAGGCAAGGGAGATCTTTACCGCGTCAAAATCAGTAGCTTCGAAATCTGCCACAGTCAACTACTCCTTATCAGTGGTCGTGGCGGCGACAGCCTCGGGTGCCTCGGCGGTCTCGGCATCCTGGGCCTCGACGTCGGCGTCAACGCCGGCGAGCGCAGCCAGGTCATCGAGGGCAGAGGTCTCCTCGGCGGTCACGGGGGCGGAGGCGTCCTCGTCGGCATCGTGCATGGGCTCGATGTCCAGCGCGAGGGAACGAATCTCCTTGACGAGAACCTTGAAGGACTCGGGGATACCCGAACCGGGACGTTCTCGCCCTTGACAATGGACTCGTAGGTCTTGACGCGGCCCACGGTATCGTCGGACTTGACGGTCAGGATCTCCTGCAGGACGTTGGAAGCACCGTATGCGTACAGTGCCCAAACTTCCATCTCGCCGAAGCGCTGACCGCCGAACTGAGCCTTGCCGCCCAGCGGCTGCTGGGTAACCAGGCTGTAAGGGCCAGTCGAACGGGCGTGGATCTTGTCATCGACCATGTGGCCGAGCTTGAGGATGTAGGACGTACCCACGGTAATGGGCTCGCGGAACTCCTCGCCGGTGCGGCCGTCGAACAGACGGGTCTTGCCGCGCTCGTCAAGCTGGGTGACAAACTCGGGGCGCATGTGATCGCCAAAGGCAGCGGTGGCCTTGTTGAGCATGTTCTTGTTGGCGCGACGGATGACCTCGGCGATCTCGTCCTCCTTGGCGCCGTCGAAGACGGGCGTCGAGACGAAGAACGGACCGGGGACATACTTGTCGGAGTCGGCATCCTCGGTATCCCAACCGCAGGCAGCAGCCCAGCCAAGGTGGCACTCGAGCAGCTGGCCGACGTTCATACGCGAAGGAACGCCCAGCGGGTTGAGGATAACGTCGATCGGGGTACCGTCAGCCATGTAGGGCATGTCCTCGACCGGCAGAACGTTACAGATAACGCCCTTGTTGCCGTGGCGACCGGCGATCTTATCGCCCTGCTGGATCTTACGACGCTGGGCGACGTAGACGCGCACCTGCTCGTTGACGCCGGGGGCCAGGTCGTCGCCGTTCTCGCGGCTAAAGCGGACGACGTCGATGACGCGGCCATAAGCGCCGTGAGGCATCTTAAGGGAGGTGTCGCGAACATCGTGAGCCTTGGCACCGAAGATGGCGCGCAGCAGGCGCCTCGGCGGTCAGAGCGCTCTCGCCCTTAGGCGTGACCTTGCCGACCAGGATGTCGCCAGGGCCGACCTCGGCGCCGATGCGGATAATGCCGTCCTCGTCGAGGTTGGCAAGCATATCCTCGGAGAGGTTCGGGATCTCGCGGGTGATCTCCTCGGGGCCGAGCTTGGTGTCGCGGGCATCGATCTCGTGACGGGTGATGTTGATGGTCGTCAGCAGGTCCTCGGCCACCAGGCGCTCGGACACGACGATACCGTCCTCGTAGTTGAAGCCTTCCCACGGCATGTATGCCACGGTGAGTTCTGACCCAGTGCGAGCTCGCCATGATCGGTCGAAGGACCGTCAGCCAGGGGCTCGCCCTGCTCAACGGTGTCACCGACGCGCACGAGCAGACGGTGGTTGATGCAGGTGGACTGGTTGGAGCGCTGGTACTTGGCCAGGTGATACTCGTCCATGCCGCCGGCATGCTTGACGATGATCTTGGCGGCGTCGGCAAAGATGACCTCGCCGGCATTCTTGGCCAGGGTGACCTCGCCGGAGTCCAGGGCGGCGCGACGCTCCATGCCGGTACCGACATAGGGAGCGGCAGGGTGAACCAGCGGCACGGCCTGACGCTGCATGTTAGCGCCCATCAGCGTACGCTTGGCGTCGTCGTGCTCGAGGAACGGAATCAGCGTGGCTGCGACGGAGAGCATCTGACGCGGCGAGACGTCCATGTAGTCGACGTCCTCGACAGGCACGTCGGCGGGAGCGCCGAAGGAGCCGTCGAAGTCTCGGGTACGGGCGATCACGGTGTGCGGGCGGACAAGCTTGCCCTCGGCATCGGTCGTGATGAACTCGTTGGTCTTGGGATCGAGCGGCGTGTTGGCCGGCGCAATGACGTGCTTCTCTTCCTCGTCAGCGGTCATCCAGTCGATCTGGTCGGTGGCAACGCCGTTCTCGACGCGGCGGAACGGAGCCTCGATGAAGCCGTACTCGTTGACGCGGGCGTAGAGGGCGAGCGAGCCGATCAGGCCGATGTTGGGGCCTTCGGGGGTCTCGATCGGGCACATGCGGCTGTAGTGCGAGTTGTGAACGTCGCGGACGGCCGTCGGCACGTTGGTGCGGCGGCTGGAGCCGGACTTGTGGCCGGCAAGACCGCCAGGGCCGAGTGCGGACAGACGGCGCTTGTGGGTCAGACCGGTCAGGGGGTTCGCCTGGTCCATGAACTGCGAGAGCTGCGAGGAACCGAAGAACTCCTTGATGGAGGCCACGATCGGGCGGATGTTGATGAGCGACTGCGGGGTGATCTCGTCGATGTCCTGGGAGCTCATGCGCTCACGGACAACGCGCTCCATACGGCTCATGCCGATACGGAACTGGTTGGCGACGAGCTCGCCGACGGTGCGGATGCGGCGGTTGCCAAAGTGGTCGATGTCGTCGACCTTGAAGCCCTGCTCGCCGGCGGCGAGGGACAGCAGGTAGCGCAGCGTAGCGACGATATCCTCGTCGGTGAGCACCGTGACCTCTTCCTCGGTGGTGAGGTTGAGCTTCTTGTTGACCTTGTAACGACCGACGCGGGCCAGATCGTAGCGCTGCGGGTTAAAGAGCAGGCCCTCGAGCAGGCTGCGGGAAGCGTCCACGGTGGGAGGCTCGCCCGGGCGCAGGCGACGGTAGATCTCGATAAGGGCGTCCTCGCGAGTGAGAGCGGTGTCGCGCTCCAGGGTGCGCTTAATCACATCGGGTTGCCGAGCAGCTCGATGATGTCGTCGTTGGTGACGGCGATGCCAAGGGCGCGCAGGAACATCGTGGCGCTCTGCTTACGCTTACGGTCGATGGAGACCATGAGCTGGTCGCGCTTGTCGACCTCAAACTCAAGCCAGGCACCGCGGGACGGAATGATCTGGGCCTTGTAGATCTGCTTGCCCGAATCCATCTCGGAGCTGTAGTACACGCCCGGGGAGCGGACGAGCTGCGAGACGACGATACGCTCGGTACCGTTGATGATGAAGGTGCCCTGATCGGTCATCATGGGGAAGTCGCCCATGAAGACGAGCTGCTCCTTGATCTCGCCGGTCTCCTTGTTGGTGAGACGAACGTCGGTCAGAAGCGGAGCCTGATAGGTCATATCCTTCTCGCGGCACTCCTCGACGGTGTGCGCGGGGTCGCCGAACTGATGCTCGCCGAAGGTAACCTCGAGAACATGATTCTGGCTCTGGATGGGGCTGGATTCCTTGAACGCCTCACGAAGACCCTCGTCCTTAAAACGCTCAAAGGATTCCCTTTGAACAGAGATAAGGTTGGGGAGCTCCATGGCCTCCGGATTTTCCCTGAAGCTGACGCGCTTGCGCTCAGTGGCAGTGTATGCGTAGGTCACCAGGTTTTTCCTCCTTCACGGAAATGCTCGGTGGGTTGGCGAGGCATAGCTTCGCCAGTTATCGCAATCTAATAGTTTATCAGGTACCGACCGTTGGGCAAGAAAAGCCTTGACGCGATTGAGTTTTTGGAGTAGCAAAGTTTTTCGACAGAAAAGGCGCAGGTAGATGGATGTGTATCGAACACCTGTTCATATATTTTCTGTGAACGAGACTGTTGATGCGGGACGCTGAACGGCGGAATGGCGGCAAGGGTTGATCAGGCGGAAACTGCGTCCCGTTTTGAGGCTTCAAACTGGGTCGTAGTTTCCGATTGAGCCCTGTTTGGGAAACTGCATCCCGTCCTGAGCCGATATTCTGGGACACACTTTCCGAAACTAACCCGTTTGGGAAGCTGCGTCCCAGTTTGAGCCGATATTCCGGGCCGCAATTTCCGCACTCGGCTGGTTCGGAAACTGCGGCCCAGTATTCAGCCAAATAGCGGAACCAAATAGCGGAATGTAGGTTCCGGACCCGCGATTGCAAGCCGCATAAAAACGGGTGCAGACCGAAGTCCGCACCCGTAAATGTCGATGCCAGAAGGCTTATTTGCGCATCAAGCCGCCACGCTCGTCGATGGCGTCCCAGAAGGCGCTGGCAAAGCGCGGATCGCTTGCGGCCATGAGGGCGTTGGTGGCCATCCAGCCAGACGGGGTGCCGGTGTCGTAGCCCGAGAGCGGGTCGATGACGACGGCGTACATGGCCTCGCGGTCGAGCGAGCGGGCCATGGCGTCGGTGAGCTGAATCTCGCCGCCCTTGCCGGCCTGCTGATCAGCGAGCAGGTCCATGACCAGCGGGCTCAGCAGATAACGGCCGACAATGTACAGGTTGGACGGAGCCGCCTCGGGAGCGGGCTTCTCGACCAGACCGCCGATACGCCAGACAGCGCCCGGCTCTGCATCGGCAACGTCCTCGGCGCCCTCGAGCGAACCGACGCGCTCACCGGCGATAACGCCGTAGCGGCTGACTTCCTCGGGCGAGCAAGCAGCGACGGCGATAACCGAAGCGCCACCGTGCTCCTTGGAAACGGCGAGCATCTTGTCGCAGATGTCGCGGTTAGGCACAACGTAGTCGCCCAGAAGAACCAGGAAGTTCTCCCCTGCCACGGCGTCGGCAGCAGAGCGGATAGCATGGCCGAGGCCCTTGGGCTCGTACTGATAGCGGAAGTCGACCGGCATACCGCCAGCGTGGGCGACGGCATCGGCATAGGCGTTCTTGCCGCGCTCGCGCAGCAGGTTCTCGAGCGAGCGATCGGGCTGGAAGTAGTTCAGCAGCTCGGGCTTACCGGGAGAAGTAACGATGATGGCGTCGTCGACTTCCTCGGGGTCGAGCGCCTCCTCGACGACGTACTGAATGACGGGCTTGTCGAGCACCGGCAGCATCTCTTTGGGCGTGCACTTGGTGCCAGGCAGAAAACGCGTGCCAAGACCGGCGGCGGGGATGATTGCCTTCATGTTATTCAAAGATCCTTTCGCAGGCGCAAAAGCGCCCCATGCGTGCGGCACACAGCCGCAGACCAAATTGCGATACCCAAGCATCTTACCGCTGGAACTATATGTCGCTACAAGGCAGAGACAATTCTTCAGCAGGTCAACGCAAATTATTGCTCGAATGGTGCAATTTTATTGCCCAACGGCAGGGCGCCCGATACGACGCAAATCACAGAACATGGCAGTTTGAGCTACCGATGTCGAGGGACCGAAAAACAAAAAAGACGGGGCTCGCAATGCGAACCCCGTCTGCAAAGAAATCTGGCGAGAAAGCCTGATTACTTGAGGGTGACAGCAGCGCCAGCAGCCTCGAGCTTCTCCTTGGCAGCCTCGGCGTCCTCCTTCTTGGCACCCTCGAGAACAGCCTTGGGAGCGCCCTCGACGACCTCCTTGGCCTCCTTCAGGCCAAGGTTGGTGAGCTCACGGACGGCCTTGATGACCTGGATCTTGTTGTCGCCGAAGCCCTCGAGCACGACGTCAAACTCGGTCTTCTCCTCGGCCTCAGCGGCGCCAGCAGCGGGAGCGGCGACAACAGCGGCAGGAGCAGCGGCGGAAACGCCGAAGGTGTCCTCGATAGCCTTGACGAGCTCGGAAGCCTCGAGAAGGGTCATTTCCTTAAGAGCATCGATGATCTCATCGGTGGTAAGCTTAGCCATTTCTAAGTCCTTTCGGTTTCCGTGTCTGTGCACGGAGATCAGTTAAAACACGGCGTGAATGCGCCAGGGGTGCGGCGTTGCCGCCGCGGGTGAAAACAGCAACTAGGCTGCCTTCTGCTCGGAGACCTGCTGAATCGAACGAGCGAGACCAGAGGAAACGCCGTTGACGCAGACAGCGATGTCGCGAGCGAAACCGGAGATGAGACCGGCGATCTGGCCGAGAAGCTGATCCTTGGTGGGCAGCTCGGCGATAGCCTTAACATCATCAGCGGAAACGGCCTTGCCGTCGGAGATACCGCCCTTGATCTCAAGGACGCCCTTGGACTTAGCGGAGAAGTCCTTAAGGGCCTTAGCGGCCTCGACCGGCTCGGTCTCATAGAACACATAAGCGACGGGGCCGGCGAGGATCTCGTCGAGCTCGGGCTGCTCCTGGTTCTTGAGAGCGATCTTGACCAGGTTGTTCTTGTAGACCTTCATCTCGGCGCCGCACTCGCGAAGCTGATGACGCAGCTCCTGAGCCTGCTTAACCGTCAGACCGTTGTAGTTGACGACGAACAGACCGGCGTTCTCGGCGATACGGGACTCGATCTCTGCAACCTTGTCGATTTTGTACTGCTGGGGCATGAATTACACCTCCTCGAATTCTTTCCGGGCACGGTCCGCCACAAGGACGTGACGGGGGCATGTCCAAAAGAAAGCCCCGCGCTGCATGAGCGACGGGGGCGAGAAGACATATCTACTCGACCACCTCGGCTGGCGGGATGTCCCATTAAGCTCGCGGGTAAGACCCGTTTGCGCCGGCTGTCTCTGGCAGCGGATTCGTGCGTGAACCGAAAGTATTATGGCGGGGACCCCGGCGTCGGTCAACGGGAAACCGGGCTGCACACAATTCCACCATCCGGCACGCTCCGCCGAAGGCCAGGCGCAAGGTTTCCGCTCGGTCAGATCCTGGGCTCGCTCGGAAAGCACATTAAGTGCTTTCCGGCTCGTGCGGAATCTACGGAAACCTTGCGCCTGGCCTTCGGCGGCGCGGCCTGCGGTGACTTTGGGGCAGCCCGGTTTCCCGTTGGCCGGCGCCCCCACTCATAAGCCTTAAGTCGGTGGGCTGATGTGTTGCGTCCCTGATGGCTACAGGGTTGAAATGAAGGTGGACAGGCGATTTAGGCCTTCGTCCAAATCTTGGTCGGAAACACAATAGCTGAGGCGGATGTGGCCTTCGGTTCCGAAACAGTCGCCCGGGACTAGGGCTACGTTTGCCTCTTTGATGGCTTTGATGCAGAAGTCTTCGCTGGTTAGGCCGAACTTTTTGATGCTCGGGAAAGTGTAGAAGGCTCCTGCGGGCTCTACTACGTCGAGGCCCATGGCGTCTAAGGCTGCGAGTACGCGTTCGCGACGGGCTCGGTAGACTTCGAGCATGGGAGTTGGGTCGACAGTGAGGGCTCGGGCTGCGGCGTCCATTTCGAAGGAGACGGCGCTCGATACTAAGTATTGGTGGGCCTTTGCGATCTCGGCGATGACGGGGCTGCGGCTGCGAGCCAGCCCAAACGCCAGCCGGTCATGGCCCAGGGTTTGGAGAAGCTCTCGATGACTACCGTCTGCTCGCGTAGCTCCGGGTGGCACTGGGCAAAGCGCTCGTAGCCGTCCACGTAGACCAGGCGGTTGTATACATCGTCGCAGACCACGTAGATGCCCGCCTCCTCCGCCACGCGCGCCACGGCGTCGAGCGACGCCGTGTTGAGGATGCAACCCGTAGGATTGTTGGGCGAGCAGATGACGATGGCCTTGGTCGCCGGCGTCACGTAAGCACGAAGTGCGTCCTCGTCAATCTGGAATTGCGCAGGCTCCGTATCCAAAAAGACCGCCTTGGCGTGATTGGCCACGACGATGCTCTCGTACAGGCCAAAGGCCGGCGTGGGAATAATGACCTCGTCGCCTGGGTTGAGCATAGCCATGAATGCTGCCGACAGGGCCTCGGTCGCACCGTCGGTCAGAATGACCTCGTCCGCCGAAAACGTAAAGGCCCGCATCCCCCCATGTAGGCAGATAACGCCTCACGCAGGGCGGGGCGACCGTTGTTGGGCGGATAGTGCGTGTCGCCGCGGTCCAGTGCGGCGGTCACCTCGGCGCTAATCACATCGGGCGTGGGAAAATCGGGCTCGCCGAGCGCGAGCGCGATGCACCCCGGATGCTGGGCGGCGAGCGCGTTAATCCGACGGATGCCGGAGGGCTTGAGCGTGGCAAGCGAGGTATTCATGGGCAGACGCATGGCGTTCCTTTCGTAAGGGTTGCACTAGGATAGCGCGGCGGGGCGCCACCAGACGGTGTAACCTAAACGGAAACCAACCGGAAAGGAGGCAGCATGGAGACGACCGCACGCGGCGATGTACCAAAAACACTGCAAACCATTGCGTATATCAGCATTCCCAATAGCGACGATCTTGAGTTTTTGCTCTGGGACCTGCAGGATGCCATCACCGCCTATGCACAGCTTTCCGGCACCGCACTCCCCCACCCGGTTGACTTGAAGGCAAATGACGTCGGTGCAGTCGATGGCATAGTGCTCGCTGTTGATGATGCATTTGATGATGAGGCGATGACCGCTGTCGAGCAGATACTCGATCGCCTTGGGAATACAGAAACACGCGTCTATGTCGTCGTCCAGGCCGCGTCCAAAAACAACAAGCAGGCGGACGAAGTTCTCGACCGCCTGTATCGGGCATGTCTTCTACGTGACCTGCCATGGTGCGACGGCGTTGTCATCTGTGCCAGCAGCGGCATCGCAGCGCTTCGCCACTCCCCGCGTATGGGCCTCTTGCGTCGGCCATTTTCGGAAGCGATGGATAAGCTTGTGGGCGCTGTGCGCATGGGCTGCTCCATTGAGCATGCGCAGCTGCTTGGCGGCGGCGATGTCGGTAGCGTCGATGTCGACGGCATGGTGCGCGTCAAGCCCGCGCTGCCCGCACCGATCTGGCATGCCATCATGAAACGCCTCGGCACCAGCGCCCAATCAGATATCTAAATTACAGAGCGCCCCAGTCAACGGCCTCGCGCCAGCGCTCGATAAGGCGTTCCAGGCGCCATGCCGCATTGGCGGGACTTGTCGACGGCAGAACGATGGCCGACAGCCCCGTGCGTTCTTGTAGGTAGCGCTTGTAGAGCCGACCAGCTGTACCACCGTTGCATATCACCTGCTCAATGGGAGCTGCGCCGGTAATGCGCTCGACATGCGCCGGAACGACGTTTTTGATGCTGGCGTCGCTTGAGCCCTTAATGTCGCAGCTCTCGATTACATCCCACAGGGCCACGCCGCCGTTGAGCAGCATGGAGCGCTTGGCGGCAATCGAGGCATCGAGCGTCGCGGGCTCACCGCTTGCCAAAGGATCGCCCTCGTTGGGCGGCACGGGCGCACCGAGGCACGCGGCCATCACGCGCCAAAAGCGGTTCTGCGGATTGCCGTAATAGAAGGCATTGGCACGCGAGAGCACCGAGGGAAACGACCCCAGCACCAAAACGCGCGAGCGCTCGTCAAACACGGGTTCAAACCCATGCTCAATATGCTGATAACCCTCATCTGGCGTGGCCACGAGCTAGGCCCTCAACAGATAACGCACCTCATAGGGCGCAAGTTCAAGGGAGCCCGGCAGCTCGACCGTGGGCGCGTCGTCGGCAAGCAGGTCGACGAAGGAGCCGTTGAGTTCGCCGGCTCCAAAGGAATAGGGCTCGTTCACGGCATTGACCGCCACGAGCACCGTCGCGTCGTCGCAGGCGCGCTCGAATAGCAGTTGTTTGTTCTGGATCACCACGTTGCGATAGGCACCATAGTTGAGGGCACGAGCCGCCGAATCGTTTGCCGAGCGCAGGTGCGCCAGCTGCGTGACAAATGTCGTCAGATCGTTGGGCGCAGGCTCATCGAGCGCAGGACGCAGCGCCCAATCGCCATCGGAGCCGCCCTTTTTTCGCCGGCAATCCCCACTCGCTGCCATAGTAAACGCACGGAATGCCCGGCATGCCAAACAGCATGCCATAGGCGGGGCGCAGGCAGGACTTGTCCGTCAGGATGCTCGCCAGGCGCGGCACATCGTGGTTGTCGACAAACGACAGCAGGTGTTTGCCACGGTAGATGCACCACGGGTCACCGCCAAACTGACGGTGCAACGAATGGGCGATCTCGAACATGTTGACCCAGTTAAAGCTGGAGTATAGGCCCTTGTAGCACTCGTAGTTGGTGCAGGAGTCGAGCATCTCGTCGTTGACAATCTGGTTGTAGTCGCCGTGGAGCGTCTCGCCGATCAGCACAAAGTCGGGCTTAAGCTCACGGGTAAAGGAGTGCAGGCGGCGCATAAAATCGCGGTCGAGCATATAGGCGACGTCCAGGCGCAGACCGTCGACGCCAAAGACTTCGGCCCAGCGACGCACGGACTCAAGCAGGTAATCGACCACGGCGGGATTTTTGCAGGTTGAGCTTCACAAGCTCAAAATGGCCCCTCCCAGCCCTCGTACCAAAAGCCGTCGCCGTAGCACGAGTCGCCGTCAAAGCTAATGTGGAACCAATCCTTGTAGGGCGAGTCCCACTTGCGCTCCTGCACATCGCGGAAAGCCCAAAAGCCGCGACCGACGTGGTTGAAGACGGCATCGAGCACCACACGGATGCCATGGGCGTGCAGCGTCTCGCACACGGCGGCAAAATCGGCATCCCCACCCAGGCGGCGGTCGATATGGCGCAGACTGCGCGTGTCGTAGCCATGGCTATCAGACTCGAGCGGCGGGTTGATGAGCACAGCGCCAATACCGAGTTCCTGCAGGTAGTCGGCCCATTGGGCGATTTTCATAATGGGAGCAGCGGGGTTAGGCGCGGTGCCAGCAGCTTGGGATAGTTCATCCTCGGCAACGGAGGCAGCGTTTTTTCGCGCGGAGCTCCGCAAAAGCCCAGCGGATAGATCTGATAGAACGTCGTCTCGTATGCCCACATAGCAACCTCCCGGTAAGCTCAACACAACGACATCCATTGTATGCCCGGCAGGGTAGCTAGTTTGGGACGGGCTTGGCGCGACGGATGGCTGGGAACAGTACGGCGATGGCGAGGATCTTGCCAAACAAATGGTACTGCCGAGATGCCGCCGAGCGAATAGAGAGGTGTCCGCACGGGTGGCTATCCTATGATGAAGACAGCATATTCCCACACCTGACCTACAAAGGTAGTTGAACGATGGCAGACATTAAAATCAAGATCGTCAGCAATCCATATCAAGAAATTGTTCGGTTCTTCCGATGGGATAACGGCTGGCAAGAAATAACGACCTCCTCAAACCCCAATAGCGCGCTCCATAGCACGAAGATCGTTAGCGGATTCTTCCCCTTTAAGGCCGAAGAGATCATCGACATCCTCGCCAAAGAGTTCGGCGGCGGCGACAAAATCGAATTGCATTTTGAAGGCGCGGATGACGAATGGCAGGAGCTGCTCGCCATCTGTACCGAAGGGCCACGCGCCAACACATACGAGGCTATGCGAGACGAGCGTTATCTATCAAACGCCCGAGACGTCTTGCCAGAAATTGTCGAAGTCTTCAGGAAATCCAGGAGCTTGTAGACGAAGCAGTCTCCGAGCGAACAAAAAGTCTCTGAGCATATTAGGAAGTTCACCGATGTTTCGAGCGACATCATCCCGCTGTGCGTGCTTGGCACCTATAGCGCGGGCAAATCGACGCTCATCAACGCCCTTATCGGCATGGAAATCCTCCCCAGCGGCGATGGGCCCGTAACGGCACGCATATTCCAAATCAAGCGCTCAAAAGACCGAGACCGCGCAATGGTTCAATTCTTCTGTGGCAACAGGCGGTTCTTGTTGCGCTTTGACCTTGATGGCCTCATGGAAAACAAGGAGCTTGCGGGGGACCCCCTCTACGACAAAATCGCAACCTAAGGTTGCCGGTTCCACAGCCGGCATGGCGGCCCATATGAACAACACTCTCGTTCTAACTCATATCATGCCGATGAAGACGACCGACCATCTCCGATCTGATCAGAATCGAAGTCCCCTTTAGCGATACCGACCCGTGGCCCCATGACAGAGTTTGTCATCTTTGACACCCCCGGCCCAAATTCCGCCACTGAATGATGACCATACCAGAGTGCTCAAACAAGCCATGGAAGGCCTCTCGAACGGTCTTCCCATTTTCGTTGCCGAGTACACCACACTCGACACGAAAGACAACGAGAACCTCTCCAACGAAATAAAAGGAGATCCCCGCAATCGATGAACGCTTTGCCATGATCGTAGTCAACAAGGCGGATTCCGCCGACCTTCCCAAAGGCGGGTTTGACGACGAACGGGTCTCGGACATCATGCGCCAGTTCATTCCGTCCAGGCTCTATGGTCAAGGTATCTACTTTGTTTCTTCCATTCTCGGCCTAGGCTCAAAGAACTCCGGCGAGTTTATAAGCGACAACTATGCCGAAAGATTCGAAGACCAGCAGCGCAAATACACCGACCCGACAAGCCGCTTCTATAAAACGCTCTACCGTTACGATATCCTTCCGGGACAGATCTCGCGCAGAACCAATCGCGAATCCGAGGCTTGCAAGGACCTCCTTCTTGCCAATAGCGGACTCTTTGCATCGAGAACGAAATACGCCTGTTTGCCGAACGGTACTCCGCATATAACAAATGCAGCAGGTCGGAATCGCTTCTGCAAGAAATTGTCGGCATAACCGAAGAAGAGATTGCCGACAAGAAAACTGACCTTGAACAAAAAAGAAAGCGCAGCGAGAAGCCGAACTCGAAGAGGATAAGCGCGCTCTTATCGATCAGCTCGAAGCCTGCAAGGAGCATGCAAAGGGAGGATGCTTCGGCAAGCTATGGGAAACAATCGACAAGAGCGTTTCGGCCAAACAATGGGAAACCAGTCTTGATACGCTCCAGGCACGCCAAAACGCCATTACCGAGGAAAGCGAGAGGGGCTCGAGTACTCAAAACGCTCAATCGCGGCAGCGAAAGCGTTTGATTCGATTGCACCCAACTTCTTCAATAGGCTCGGCGACTCCATAAAGGGAAGCCAGATCAATGCGCAAAGGATAGTGAACCTCGTCCAACGGGTGGCCTCGCGGACGTTGGCAAGGGTCTTTGCGATGACATAACCGATGCATTTCACAAAAAAGATCCGATGCAAAGGCCGCCGAAAAAACAGCCGACAAAGATGCCGCCGACCAACTCTTTAACGAGGTCATCAATCACTATGACGAATGTACCGAGCAAATAGCTCAGACCATTGATGAGCTGTCGCAAAGCTATTGGAAAGATTGCGCAGAGCGTAGCCGCGATGCCCTCTATCGCATCGCCACCAGCAGCGACAATCCTCTTTCCGAAGAAAAAAGCGCCAACAGGTCGGCGATATCATTCTTAAATATCATGGCCTCGCGCTCGATAAGACAAAGGGTCCCATTTTCAGCAAGGCAGACTTTACCGAACTGAAGCTCATGGACCGTGTCATCTTTAAATCTGACAAGCTTTTGCTTAGGAAAGTCGAAGACAAATTCAACCGCGAAATCTCACGGTGTTTCTGCGAAGCACGCGCCGAAATAGAGCGCGAGCATACCTACGGCTTTACCGAATGGCTCAACGAGCTGCTCGGCCAAATTACGAGCAATATCACCGACTACAACCCGGTGCTCCATGGCCATGTCGAAGACATCAACAGGCAAACCGCGGAGATCAACGCTCTCGAGGCAAAACTCGAAACGCTCAATAATCGAAAAAGAGTACATTGCGCGCGTCATTAATTGAAGGAATAGGCTGATCGCATGGGCATCAAAACGCGATTATGCGCGCTGCCGATAAAGCCGGCAACGCGGTCGCAACCGTCTCGGTACTCAACAGCTCCCCAACTCGATGAGGTCGACAAAAAGCGAACGGCATACTTGTCAGAAAAGCCGAATCCGGCAGACGAGCAAGCTGTCGAGCTCACCAATCGGCTCTTGGCAACTGCCGCCGTTGAGCTTCACAACGCCTATCTGCCGCAGCTGCGAAATGTATACGCGCCGATTGACCCCTTCATCGAATACCCCACGGGCTTTAACGCCGACAACAACATCCGCTTCATGAATATCACGAAGTGGATCGTCGACCCCAACGAGGACAGCCTCGAGAAGCTTGTAAATGTGTACGACGTTCTTTCTGACGAAGAATGCAACATTGCGCTGGTTTTAATCGAACCAGCGCAAGCACCGAGGTATTCCTTGCAGTCGTCAATAGTGACAATGCCCGTGACAACATCGACGCCGATAATTTTTCCCGGCGCATGTCGGATGCCCTGAGGGGCAACTTCCCCGGTTCCGAAGTAGGACCCGCCAACCGCGGCCCCATTCCGTGTCTAGACAATCGACGCTCGTCTTCGGTTGCCGCCGTTTCGAATATTCCGGCCGAAAAGAACGAGAAGTTCGTCACGCAAACCATTGAGAAAGTTCTTGACGGCATTGTGCCCGGTAGGCCGAGCGAAGACTACACTATCGTGCTGCTCGCAACCCCGATCCATGATATCGAATCGCGCAAGCTCCGCCTCGCCGAACTCCACTCACTGCTGACGCCCTATGCCTCATGGACGACCAACTATACCTACCACCAAACGACTCCATCGGATCGTCCGCGACGATTGGCATCAATGCAGGCGTGAGTGCCGGCAGGCAGGTGGGGAGCAATCAGGCTGTTGCTCAAAACTACAACGAAACGGACTCGACAAACGAGTCGACCTCGGAATCGAGCAACGAGAGCGTAACCGACTCGTCCACATCGACCGAAAGCATCACGGATACGGTCACTGACGGCAGAAATGAATCCTCGAGCGGGAGCGTAAGCCTAGGTGTAGGCGCAGGAATAGGCCCAGGCGCATCCGCAGGCGTATACGGTGGCGGCAATCTCGGCGTATCCGCAAGCCACACCGAGGGCTCGTCGCACTCCACGTCCACGGCAACAGGCACAAGCTCATCTACCGGCAAAGCCATATCCAACTCGCTCGGCAAAGCCGTTACCAGCGGCGTTGGCAAGGCCGTCTCTAAGGGAGCGTCCGTAACTTCCGGTGTTTCGCAAGCCGTAAATCTTGGCGCCAACTTTGGTGGATCGTTCGCGCGCTCAAGCACGGTCACCGCTACCATCGGCGCCGATGAAGGCATCACACAGACGTTCAAGAATTACTCCATCCAACACGCGCTCGAAATACTCGAGTTGCAAATGAAGCGCTACGACCTTGCCTCGGCACTCGGCATGTGGGACTTTTGCGCCTACGTGCTATCAGAAGACCACAACGTCGCGAACAACGTTGCCCACACTTACCTCGCCCTCACCCAGGGCAAAGAGTCCTATATGTCTCAGGCTGCGGTAAACCTCTGGCGTGGAGACCTCGGAGAGCAAAGTGCCGACGCCGCGGCAATCTGCTCCCTACCTTCGCGATTTGCGCCATCCTGTTTTTGCCCTCTCCCGCCCTGCTCGATCAACATCCGAGCTTTTCGGTCTATCCGGCAACAGTCGATGCAAACCGCCGCCCTATCGGGCAAGGAGCTGGCTTATTCGCTCAATTTCCCCAAGAAATCCGTCCCAGGGCTGCCCGTTATCGAGTGTGCGTCTTTTGGACGCAATGTCTCAACGTTCGATGGCACGCAGCCCCAACAAGGCCTTTGTATAGGCAAGGTTTTCCATATGCATCGCGAGGAACGCATTAGAACGTTCCTGTCAAAAGACTCGCTCGCCTCGCACACCTTTGTTACGGGCAGCACCGGCGCAGGAAAGACCAATACCGTCTGCCGTATCCTCGATCAGGCGCTCGATCAGCAGGTCAACTTCCTTGTCATTGAACCTGCCAAGGGTGAATACAAGGACGTGTACGGGGGCCGCGAAGACGTAAACGTCTTTGGAACCAATCCAGAATTCACGCCGCTCCTGCGCATCAATCCTTTTAGCTTCCCGTCCGGCATCCATGTGCTGGAGCACCTCGACCGACTCGTTGAGATCTTTAATGTTTGCTGGCCCATGTACGCCGCCATGCCCGCCGTCCTTAAAGACGCTGTCGCCAGGTCATACGAAGACTGCGGATGGGATCTTGCCGCTTCTGGATAACCCGTATGGAGCCGATCTCTTCCCTGCTTTGCAGATGTTGCCCGCAACGTCCGCGAGATTCTCAACTCCAGCGAGTACGATGCCGAAAATAAGGGCGCCTACAAGGGGTCGCTGCTCACGCGTCTCAACTCGCTCACCAACGGGCTCAACGGCATGATGCTTTCGTCGAACGAAGTCGATGCTAGCCTGCTTTTTGACGCCAACACAGTCATCGATCTATCGCGCATTGGCTCCGCCGAAACAAAATCCCTACTCATGGGTCTTCTTGTACTCAAACTTCAAGAACATCGCATGGCCGAGAAAAAGGGCATGAACCAGCCGCTTCGCCATCTGACCGTGCTTGAAGAGGCACACAACCTGCTTAAGCGATCGTCGAGCAGCCAAGGCTCGGAGAGCGGCGACCCTGACAGGCAAGAGCGTCGAGATAATCTCAAATGCCATCGCCGAGATGCGTACATACGGCGAAGGCTTCATCATCGCCGACCAGGCGCCCGGACTTCGATATGGCAGCCATTCGCAATACGAATACCAAGATCATCCATCGCCTGCCCGATCTTTCGGACCGCGAGCTCGCCGGTCGCGCCGCCAACCTCAACGACCAACAGATCGTCGAACTGGCACGCCTGCCTAAGGGCGTTGCGGCGATCTATCAGAATGACTGGGTCGAACCGGTGCTTTGCAAGATCGCCAAAGCAGAAGAAGGCGAGCGCTTTACCTACAACCGTCCCATCGAAGACACCACAGACAACCAACACGATGACGCCCCTTTCCGTAGCGCGCATGTTGGCATACGGCATCAGCATTGGAACCGAGTCAGAGTTGCATAGCATTCGAGAGCGGCTCGACGCCTCCATATCGACGCGTCTACAAAGGTCAGATCCTGCGCACCGTTCAAAAACCCACCCGCCGAACCGCGCATGACCAAGCTGGGACCCATAATGAGTACACTGTTTCCCAACGCTGTCAAAGCGGTCGAGGACGAACGCGAGTACAGCGATGAAGCCGAGCAATGGACAATGGCGGCGGACGCGGCACTCAGGTCCTCCATCAACCGCGCGAAAATCGACAACCGCACCAGGCGAGTCATCATCCAGGGCATCATGACAGACATCCTGTACCTGCAAATGCAAGATACCCAGGCATATTCTGATTGGCACAACTGGAACGAGAATAGCGAGGTGAGCTAATGAAGTTTAAGCTGATGGAGTTCAAGCAAATGAAAGTCGACGAACCCAAACCAGGCGATAAACTTGGGTTCAATCCCGATAAGCTCATTGGCCCCGAATCAAAGGAAACCAAAGCAGAAGTTAGCGATATCGACCGCACGGACTCCATCAATCCTGACAAATTGATTGAATCCTCGGTGGAATCGTGCGATTATCCTTCGAGCTATAAGGAGAGGCTGGACCGTACACCGAGCATGGATAATCCCCATGGCAAATGGTCGGGCGATCGAGGGAATCGATGTTTATTCCCGCAGTCGATAGGGTTCGCGAGATTCTTCGAAACAAAGGTCTTGAGGGCATCAATTACAAGGATGGAATTCCTGACTTCAACCCTATCTCTGAAGCGAAAGTAACCATACAAGGCATGAGCCAGCATAGGCTTTCGCAGATGGGCAAGAACGGCGAGCGCATTGTCGGCAACTATGAAAAAGGCAGACATTGAATGCGCAAAAGCTTGGAACCTTGAGCAACGCGATGGCAAAGATGATTGGACGCACCAGGATGTCAAGAAATGGCGCGAGACAAATGAGTACACCTGGCACGAGCACAATGATATGAAGACGTGCTCTCTTGTTCCGACCGAAGTTCACAAGGTGTGCAGCCATCTCGGCGGCGTAAGCGAAATCAAAAACATACTGAATCAGATTGGCGGCTTCGATGACTAACGGCATGAATCTGTGGGGCAGGGATTTCTCGATCCCCGTCTATTACGAGTGCGACTCGGACCAAGGCGTCCTCGACATTCAAAAGGAAGCAAAGGACGCCCTGCTTGCAAGCTGGGATACCGTTGAGAGCAGCAAGGAAGCGATCGAAGATTATTGCCTTGAAAGAGACGGCGATCAGATTGAGAGCCCCGTTACGAATATCTTTAGATACGTTATTCCGACCAGCATCGTGGTACTTCGAAGCGATAATGCTCGTAAAGCGGCACTCATGTGCAACTATCGCTTTGACCCCGAACACGGACTTGCTGCGGTATTTGAAAACGAAAAACTTACGGCTGTTGTCCCCAAGACGAGCTCTAGGCCAGCCACAAGCACCCGGATAACAAAAACTGAGGTCGTCCCAATACAACATCGGGGCGGCCTCAGTTTTGTTATACGCATGCCCGCTGCGCATCCTCTCCCCCAAAATAAGTTGCGGTGGAATAGTTCCTGCTTGAGCCTTCAGAGGCCTTAAACAGGAGCTATTCCACCGCAACTGATGAGGGAACGTGATTAGGCGACAGGCTTTGCGCGGCGAATGGCCGGGAACATCACCGTGATGGCGAGGATGACGCCCACAGCAGCGATCGCACCGCCCGCGTAGCCGATCCAGGCGATACCGGGGACCGAAACCACGGCTCCGCCGATCGCGGTACCCGTACCAATGCCCAGATTGAACAGGCCCGAGAAGATCGACATGGCGACGGCCGACGAGTCCGCCGGCGTGTGCTTGATGAGCTCGGCCTGGAACGCCACGTTAAAGGCCGTGGCGCAGCAGCCCCACAGCGCGCAGACGGCAAGCACTGCCACGAGCGACGATGCGGCCGGGCCCATGAGCAGCAGGGCCACCGGCACGCCGGAGAGCGTAATCGCGAGAAACGGGAACCGGTGTCCATCGAACAGTCGGCCGAATAGCCAGCTTCCGAGCAGACCACCAGAGCAGCCGAACGCCGTCAGCGTCATAGTGATGGCGCTTGCGTCGACATGCGCAACCTGAGCCAGGAAAGGCTCGATATAGCTATAGCTCGCGTAATAGCCAGTTGCCATGAACACCGTGACCGCATAGAGCGCGATCAGTAACGGGTTCTTGAGCAGCTCGGGCAATTGCTTGACGGTAAAGCGCTCGCCCGCCGGCATGGTTGGAAACACGGTCGCCTGGTAGACGACCGCGACAGCAGACAGCGCTCCGACCACGGCAAACGTCATACGCCAGCCCACGGCCAGGCCAATAGCGCGGCCGAGCGGCAGGCCGAAGATCTGCGCGATGGACGAGCCCGTGGCGATCATGCTGATGGCGAGCGCCCCGTGGCGTGTGTCAACCAGGCGCGACGCCATAATCGAGGCGACCGACCAGAACACGGCATGTGCGCAAGCGACCACCAGGCGCGCGCAGACCAGGATGGAATAAGTCGGCGCCACAGCGGACAGGAACTGACCCAGCGAGAACACGGCGAGCACGCCCAGCAGCATCCGCTTGAACTCAAAGCGCGAGGCGAACACCATGAGCGGCAACGACAGCAGCATGACGCCCCAAGCATAGACCGAGATCATGATGCCTGCCTGGGCCTCGGTGAGCGAGAACGACGCGGCGATATCAGTCAAAAGGCCGATGGGCATAAACTCCGACGTGTTGAACACGAACGCGCAGCAGGTGAGCCCGACGAGCGGGAGCCACTGCTTGAGCGTGATGCCGTCTTGCCTTGCCTGACTCATATATAACGTCTCCAATCATTTTGAGTGGAGGCGATTATATAGCAACGGCCCCGCATCCGTCAGCAACAAATGCGGGGCCGAAAACAATTCGATACACAGAGGTCGCGCCGTCAATAAAAAACTAAGCCAACCCCAGCAATATGCCCGCCGAATGCACGACAAACGCCACGATCCAGGCGACCGTCACTTGAAATGCGAACACGGCAACGGCATAGCGCGCGCCCAGCTCACTCTTGACGGCGCCGATGGCTGCCACACAGGGCGGGTACAGCAGCGTAAAGACCAGGAACACGTAAGCAGTAAACGGCGAAAACATGGTCGACAGCGCCGCGGGTGACGTTGCACCCAAAAGCACCGTGAGGGTCGAGATGACACTCTCCTTGGCGATAAGCCCGGTGACGAGCGCCGTGGATGCGCGCCAGTCGCCAAACCCAAGCGGCGTCAGCGCCGGCGCGATGATGCTGCCGAGGCCCGCAAGCAAACTCTGCGACTGATCGGCGACCACATTAAAGCGGATGTCGAACGTCTGAAGGAACCAGATGACCACGGTAGCGGCAAAGATAATGGTAAAGGCCTTGGTGATGAAGTCCTTGGCCTTATCCCATGCCAGCATCACCGTCGTCTTGACGCTCGGCAGGCGGTAATTGGGGAGCTCCATGATAAAAGGCACCGGGTCGCCCTTAAATGCCGTGCGGTTGAGCACCAAAGCCGCGATGCAGCCGACCACGATACCGATCAGATAGAGTGAGACCATGGCGGGAACCGTCGCCTGCGGGAAAACGCCCCGCACAGCAAGCCGTAAACCGGCAGCTTGGCCGAGCAGCTCATGAACGGCGTGAGCATGACCGTCATCTTGCGGTCGTGCTCGGATGGGAGCGTACGGGTCGACATGATAGCCGGCACGGTGCAGCCAAAACCGACGAGCATGGGCACGAAGCTGCGGCCCGACAGGCCAAAGCGACGCAGCACTTTATCCATGACAAAGGCCACGCGCGCCATGTAGCCGGAGTCTTCCAGAATGGAGAGGAACAAGAAGAGCACGACGATGATCGGCAGGAAGGTCAGTACACTGCCCACGCCCGTAAGCACACCGTCGACAGCCAGCGAGCGCACCACGTCGTTGGTGCCGAACGCCTTGAGGCCCGCATCGGCCGAGGCGATGACGGCAGCGATGCCGTCCTCCATGAGTCCCTGCAACGCCGCGCCGATCACGCCAAACGTCAGCCAAAAAACGAGGCCCATGATCACCAGGAACGCCGGGATGGCCGTGTAGCGACCCGTCAGGATGCGGTCGATCTTGACGGAGCGCACGTGCTCGCGGCTCTCGTGCGGCTTAACGACGCAGCGCCCGCACACGTCGCCGATAAAGCTAAAGCGCATATCGGCCAGCGCGGACAGGCGGTCGGTGCCGGCCTCGCCCTCCATCTGGGTAATGATGTGCTCGATGGCGTCAAGTTCGTTACGGTCCAGATGAAGCGCCTCGGTCACCAGCTCGTCGCCCTCAACCAGCTTGGTCGCCGCAAAACGCACGGGAATGTGCGCCGTCGCGGCATGGTCCTCGATAAGGTTGGCGATGCCGTGGATGCAGCGGTGCAGTGCACCGCCGTCTGGGCCATCGGGTGCGCAGAAGTCCAGGCGACCGGGGCGCTCGCGGAACCGCGCCACGTGCAGGGCATGGTCCACCAGCTCGCCAATACCCTCGTTGCGGGCAGCGCTAATGGGGACAACGGGCACGCCCAGCAGGCTCTCGAGCAGATTGACGTCAATGGCGCCGCCGTTGGTCGTCACCTCGTCCATCATGTTGAGCGCGATGACCATGGGGCGGTCGAGCTCCATAAGCTGCAGCGTCAGGTACAGATTGCGCTCAATGTTGGTGGCGTCGATGATATCGATGATGGCGTCCGGGCGCTCGTCGAGGATGAACTGACGGCTCACGACCTCTTCGCCTGTGTACGGCGACAGGGAGTAAATACCGGGCAGGTCGGTAACGCTCGCCTCAGAGTGGTTACGGATGGTGCCGTCCTTGCGGTCGACCGTCACGCCGGGAAAGTTGCCGACGTGCTGGTTGGAGCCCGTAAGCTGGTTGAACAGGGTGGTCTTGCCGCAGTTTTGGTTGCCGGCGAGGGCAAAATGCAGGGGCGCGCCTCGGGCACGGCCGTCTTGGCAGCACGGGGCGAATACGTCCCCTCGCCGAGTGCCGGGTGCTCCGTCGTGCCGATTGCGGCGTTAGCGCGCGGACCCGTATCTGTGTCGTGCACATCCACGAGCTCGATGCGAGCAGCATCGTCCTTTGCGCAGCGTCAACTCGTAGCCACGCAGGCGAATCTCGAGCGGGTCGCCCATGGGGGCGTACTTCATCATGGTGACTTCGGTGCCCGGTGTTAGGCCCATGTCCAAAATATGTTGTCGGAGTGCCTGGTCGTCCGATGCCACCGATGCGACAACGGCGTCCTTTCCAATCTCGAGCGTATCGAGTCTCACGTCCGCGTTCCTCCCCCGGCGCCCACAGGGCGTTGCATTTATGTTCACCATGGCTAACCGTTTGCCATGGCTAACCAATTTAACCATACATGATAGCGTGAACACACAATAACGTTCAATCGACAGATTGCTGCAAGGGGGACAGGTGGGAGAGTTCAGGGACACAGTTTCCCAATGAGGCCTCTCGGGGAAACTGCGTCCCAGAATTCTGGCTCGAAAGGGGATATGGTTTCCCAAGCAGGCCTCTTACGGAAGCTACGTCCCGGAATCGACGCTCAAACTGGGATGCGGTTTCCGGACGGCAGGCCAAAACGAAGTTGCGGTGGAATAGTTCCTGGTTGAGGCTTCATCCTGCCAAATCAGGAACTAATCCACCGCAACTTGCTGACGAATGGGTCGCAAGGGGCTCGCCAATGTTGCGCAACAACGGGCGAGCGTTCGTCCTTAGCATGAGGGCAGAAGGAAATGCGCCCGGTATTCGCGCGGGCGTCGTTCGAGGGGAGCTTGAGCATGTTTTGCCGAAATTGCGGGTCGAAGGTCGAGGGCGGGGCCAGGTTCTGCCCCGCGTGTGGAGAGCCCGTCGCCGCCGAACATGAAGCCCCGACCAAATCGCACACCGACTATCAATCCGCCCCGGCAGCCGAGGCACGACCGACGACGCCGGTGCCGGCCAAGGCCAAGCGCTCAAAGAAGTCCCTCGTGATCGCGGCGGTCGTGGCCGCATTGCTCGCCGCGGGCAGCGGCGCCGGCTACTACTTCGGCATCTACGCCCCCGAGCAGGCACAGGAGGTGGCAGAGCAGGAGGCGCTCGCGGCGAAGCACGCCGTGCGCTTTAGCGTCTCGGCCCAGGGCTGGGACACCTCGGCAGGCGCGAGCAGACTGCCGGTTCATATTACTGGCAAGGAGGAGCGCGGCAAGAAGGTCGACGCCGTGCGCTACGTGGACAGCAGCGGCGAGGGCGTCGAGCTTCGCCGCGGCAGCTACAAGGTGGAGATCGCCGCCTCCCCCATCGCGGCCGACGGCACGGTCTACGCCGTCCCCGCCGAAAAGCTCAGCATCAAGCTGGACGAGAAGGCCGCCGAGAAGAAGATCGTCGATGCGGGCGACGTGGCGCTGGAGTCGGTCGAGGCGTCCGAAGTGACCGACGACCAGATCGCCGCGGCAAAGAAGTACGCCGAGGAGGACGAGGGCGCCAAGGAGGCCGGCTTCAATATTGACGCCGAGGCGCTCTCGACCGCCGCGACCAAGCGCCGCGACGACGCCGTGGCGGCAAAGCAAGCCGAGGAGGAAGCAAGGCGCCAGGCGGAGGAAGAGGCGAGGAAGACCGAGGAGGCAAAACGGGCAAGGACCATCGAAACCGATTACTTCACTATGGTCCTTCCCGACTGGTTCCCCATCGATCAGTTTACGGTTCAAACAACCGACCATGCAGACCAGGGGGATGGGATGGGTGCATATACCATGGTCCTAGTAACCGCAAAAGATAGCTTTTATCCAAACGGGAAAAACAACCCAAACTTATGTCCAAACTTCGGCATCTGTGCTGACACAAATGGCCTGCCCGGTGTTGGATGCGCTTTTTATAAGGAGCTCGGCGATACACAGGGCCATACAGTTCGAGTCTGGGGCGGGTCATATGGCGAGTGGAACGGAAAGACAATCGACGATAGGCCATTCGGAATGAGCGGCGATGATTACGCCAACCTCCTCGCATCCTGCATTACGCTGAAATAGCCGACCGCCGCCGCCCGAAATGATCCGCTTTCCTCCGTCCCCGGCGGATCACGGATCACAGTTCCCCAAGCGACGCCCTTCTGGAAAGCGCATCCCACCATCCGGGCGAATTCCGGGATACCGTTTCCAGATGGGGCCTCTCGGGGAAACTGCGTCCCAGAATTCTGGCTCGAAACGGGATATGGTTTCCCAAACAGGCCTCTTGCGGAAAATACATCCCGGAATCCCCGCTAGAAACGGGACGCGCTTTCCCAGTCGAGGCTCTATAGGAAACTGCGGCCCGCCTTCGAGGGCAAAACCGGGACGTAGTTTCCGGTCGGGGAATCAAAACCAAAATTGCGGTGGAATAGTTCCTGCTTGGGCTGGTTGAGGCCTTAAAAGAGGAGTTATTTCACCGCAAGTTATTGAGGGATGTCCGTCCTCTTACAGATGGCGCTCCAGGAAGCGGAAGGCTAGGCGAATCCAGGGACGGACGGAAACCTGTTTGTCCTCGTTGTCGACCGCGGTATTGGCGTTGCCGAGCGAAAGGCCGTGACCGCCCTGGTCAAAGACGTGCATCTCGCATGCAACGCCCTCCTCGGCCATGCGCTGCGCAAACGGGTAGACCTGCGCGACCGGCGCCGTCTTGTCGTCCGAAACGCCCCACACAAAGGTCGGGGGCATCTGGCGCGTAACGTGCGTGGTAGGGCAAATGTCGGTCAGGTGCTCATCGGTCGCCTCGCCGCCCGTCACCATCGACAGATAGTCGTTGAGCAAATCGCGCCCCGTCTTGCCGCCCGTCTTGGGCACGCGCAGGTCGATGCGCGGGTCGCGCGTCTGCATATCGCGCACATAGGCAAGGTCGAGCAACGGATAGCCCAACACCACGGCGTCGGGACGAATAGCCTCCGGACGAGCCCCCCGGCAAGGCCCGCGAAGGGTCCGGTCTTCCACTGCGTTGCCAACGAGGCGCAGGTCATGCCGCCCGCCGAGAAAACCCACGATGCACACGCGCTTGGGATCGACATGCCACTCGTCGGCGTTGGCGCGCACGGTAGCGACCATCTTGGCGAGGTCCGCCTGCGGGTGCGGAAAGCTCACGTCGCCCGTGGCGCTCGTCACATAGTTGAGCACAAAGGCCTGGTAGCCGCGGTCCAAAAAATGCAAACGCCACCGGGTCCTGCTCGTGCGGAGCGATATGCGTAAACCCACCTCCGCCGCAGATGATCACCGCGGGGCGGCGGCCATTGGGCTTGTCGGGCAGCGGCTCGGCACCCAGATACGCAAACGTCGCCGGATAATCCTCGGTCGGCTCCTCGCCCCACAGCGCATGGTTCTCAATAATCATAGGTGCTCCCTCCGTGCGATTCGTGCGCACTCGTTTTTCGCACCTTAGCGTACCCCACTTGAGCCCGCGGCGCAGAAACACCCCCGCAATAAGTTGTCCTTCAACTGATATATCACAAAATCGCTGTTCAGAGGTATCGTTAGGCAGCGTAAAATAGGAGCGCTGACCGTGCTGGGAAACACGTACGAAACGTTTCCGGCAAACCACACGCGTGCAACATGCGCGCCTGATACGTTGGAGGCATCTATGGGTCTGCTCGATTCGCTCAAGTCCACGTTCACTTCGTCGGGCGAGGCGTCCGTTCCGCCCGCAGCAAGCTTCGCCACCCGCGAAGGCGTCATCTACGCTCCCGTCAACGGCGTGCTCGTCAATCTGAGTGAAGTTCCCGACGAGACCATCGCCTCGGGCATGCTCGGTCAGGGCTACGGCATCGAACCAATTACCGGCACCATCTACGCCCCCGCCAACGGCCGTATCGGCGCCACCACCGTCACCAACCACTCCATCGGCATGATTACCGAGGACGGTCTTCGCGTGTTCATCCATGTTGGCCTGGGCACCGTGGAAATGAACGGCAAGGGTTTTGCCCGCTTTGTCGAGATGGGCGATGTGGTCAAGGCAGGCCAGCCGCTCATCAGCTTCGACCGCGAGGCCATCAAGGCCGCCGGTCACGAGGACATCGTGACCGTCATCGTCTCCGAGCTCGACCGTCTTAAGAGCATCGACCATGTCGGCGAGTCCGGAACGCTTATCGGCGGCAACCCGCTCGTCAAGCTGGGCGACCCGCTGCTGGTTGCCAAGACCAAGTAGTCGAGCATCATCGCATAAAGGCCCAACCACCTGTGCATCGTTGCCGCATCTGTGCTGTTGTTTTTGCCTATGTAGAGGTTCTGAAACGTTTCTACATAGGCAGCTGAGCATCAACGCAGGTGCGGCTTTTGCGTAGCGAGGCCTCGCCCCGCGGCATGTTGTTCAACCGCACGAACCCCCTTCCTTTGTCCGCGCAGAGCGCTAGACTGCTAGGTCGACATTGGAGGAAGATCGATGCAAAACACACCCACGGGCGCCGCACATGCCGCGCCTCAACGCAACCAACGCATCGTCGCGCTCGACGGGCTCCGCGCCCTCGCCATCGCCGGCGTCGTCCTATATCACCTTCGCCCCAGTCGCCTGACCGGCGGTTTTTTGGGCGTTACACTCTTCTTTACGCTGAGTGGCTATCTCGCCACCAAAAGCATTATGCGGGCCACGGCACGCGACGGATTCTCGTACCCGCGCTATATCTGCCGCCGCATTGCGCGCATGATGCCGCCGATCGTCGTGACCATAGCGCTTGCCGCCGTCGCCACCTACATCGCGGCCCCGAGCCTACTCCCTAAGGTGCAGCAGGACGCCCTGCCATCGGCACTCTTTTTGAGCAACTGGTTCTACATCTTCCGCAACGTCTCGTATTTCGCCGCCGCGGGGCTCCCCTCGCCGCTCACGCACCTGTGGTTCTGCGCTGTCACTATGCAGTTCTATCTGGTATGGCCGGTCATCCTTATGGCGCTGTGCAGCAAAACCAGGTCGCGCAACACCGCCATCGGCATCACGATCGCATTCGCGCTTGTATCGACGGCAGCCATGGTCCTTTGTTTAATCCCACCGCCGACACATCGCGCGTCTACTACGGAGCCGACGCCCGTGCCGCCGAGCTTCTATGCGGAGCCTTAGCCGCCATCGCCGCTCCGCGTCTGCGCGAGATACTGAGCGGTGACATCCATATCCCCGGCGCCAACAAGGGCATCTCAAAGGTCAACGCGATTTCTATCGCGTGGCTCGTTGCCGTTATAGCCGGCGCACTCATGCTGACCGGAGAGAGCGCCTGGCTCTACCGAGGCGGCTTTTTGCTGTTTGCCTTCGTCACCGGACTCCTCATCATCTGCGTGCAGAATACGGAGTGCATCGTGCGCCGTCTGTTGTCGGTCAAGCCGCTCGTCTGGCTGGGCCAGCGCTCGTTCTCGGTCTATCTGGTGCACTATCCCCTACTGCTTTTATGAATCCCGCAACCCGCACTACCCGCATCGCCTGGTGGGAGCAGGTATTACAGCTTGTACTGATTCTTGCGGTAGCCGAGGTTTTCTATCGCCTCGTCGAATGCCCTTGGTCCCACAAGCCGGCCCAACAGGACAGCACGGCAGGAAAGAACGTCCTCGCGCCCGCCATGGTGCTCCCCGCGCTTGGCGCCGCATGCGTCGCCGCACTTGCCTTCGCGCCGCTTGACTGGGCAGGCATCGCCACCGCCCGCGCCGAGCAGCTCCGTCCCGAGCTTGCCCAGAACGCGACCTCCGCCCAGGACAACGGAGCCAACGACAAGGGCGCCGAGCCCGCATCCGGTAAAGATTCCCAGCCCAGCGACACCGCATCCGATGGCGCCACCAAGCAAAAACCCAAAGAAGGGCCTATCGCCGAAAAAGGTCCCCAAGAACTTGGACTGGAAGAGCTTTACCTACGACGAGGCGACCGGGACCTGCGATGCCCACGTGCTCATGATTGGCGACTCGGTCACTGCGGGCGCACAGTCCGGTATTCAGGCGGCGCTTCCCAACGCGTACATCGACGGCGTGGTGAGCCGCCAGTTCTACACCTTCCAGGATGTCTATGCACAGGACAGTGCCAACTACGATCCGAGCGTGGTCATCTGCGCGCTTGGCACCAACGGCCTCATCCGTGACCCCCAGCAGGTGCAGGACGTGATTAATGCCGTGGGCGGCAAGCCCATCTACTTTGTGGCCGTGCGCGTACCGCTCGAGCTACAGGACCGCAATAACCAGACGATTCGTGACGTCTGTGCCCAAAACGACAACGCCGGCGTCATCGACTGGAACGGTGCCTCAGAGGGCCACAGCGAATACCTCGTCGACGACGGCACACACCTCACCCAGGCGGGAATCGACACCTACGCTGTCCTCATACGCCAAGCCATCTGCGGGCACTAGGCAACGCAAAATCGGCGCTTGCGCGGTGCCCACGTCACGCCCATACATCACACCTGACGTTTTGCTACGCCCTCACTCGCGGGTTAGAATGGTTAACTGTTTGGAAATAATCCGTACAACCGTTATGGGAGGATACGTGAACCGCACCAAAATCGCGCAGCTCTATGCCGATGCCGAGTCGCTCGGTGGCCAGACCGTCACCGTTGCCGGCTGGGTCAAGTCCGTCCGCGACATGAAGAACTTTGGCTTCGTTACGCTCAACGACGGCAGCTGCTTCCGCGACCTGCAGGTCGTCATGAACCGCGGCGCTCGACAACTACGACGAGATCGCCCATCAAAACGTCTCGGCCGCCCTCATCTGCACCGGCACCGTCAAGCTGACCCCCGATGCGCCCCAGCCCTTCGAGCTTTCTGCCACCTCCATCGAGGTCGAGGGCGTCAGCGCCCCGGATTACCCGCTGCAGAAGAAGCGCGCAACCGTCGAGTTCCTGCGCACCCAGCAGCACCTGCGTCCGCGCACCAACCTGTTCCGCGCCGTGTTCCGGATCCGCTCTGTCGCGGCTGCCGCTATCCACCGCTTCTTCCAGGAGCAGGGGCTTTGTCTACGTCAACACCCCCATCATCACCACGAGTGACTGCGAGGGCGCCGGCGAGATGTTCCGCGTGACCACGCTCGACCCCAAAAATCCGCCCCTCACCGAGTCCGGCGAGGTCGACTGGAGCCAGGACTTCTTTGGCAAGCATGCGAGCCTCACCGTGTCCGGCCAGCTCAATGCCGAGAACTTTGCCATGGCCTTTGGCGACGTGTACACCTTTTGGCCCCACCTTCCGCGCCGAAAACTCCAATACCACGCGCCACGCCGCCGAGTTTTGGATGATTGAGCCCGAGATGGCATTTGCCGACCTCAACGACTACATGGATAACGCCGAGGCCATGCTCAAGTACGTCCTTAAGGACGTTATGGCCACCTGCCCCGACGAGCTCAACATGCTCAACAAGTTTGTGGACAAGGGTCTGCTCGAGCGCCTGGACCATGTCGCCAACTCCGACTTTGCCCGCGTCACCTATACCGAGGCCGTCGATATCCTGGAGCAGGCAGTCGCTGCGGGTCACAAGTTCGACTACCCCGTCAGCTGGGGCATCGACCTGCAGACCGAGCACGAGCGCTTCCTGACCGAGGAGCACTTTAAGCGCCCGACCTTCGTAACCGACTACCCGGCAGAGATCAAGGCCTTCTACATGCGCATGAACGACGACGGCAAGACCGTCGCCGCCGCCGACTGCCTGGTTCCCGGTATCGGCGAGATTATCGGCGGCTCCCAGCGCGAGGAGCGCCTGGATCTGCTCGAGGCCCGTATCAAGGACCTGGGTATGAATCCCGAGCAGTACAAGTACTATCTGGACCTGCGCCGCTACGGTTCCTGCAAGCACGCCGGCTACGGTCTGGGCTTCGAGCGCTTGGTCATGTATCTGACCGGCGTGGGCAATATCCGCGACGTCCTGCCGCACCCTCGTACCGTGGGTAACGCCGACTTCTAATCGCCATAGCGCCACCAAACGCGTTCCAGTGCATCACGCCAGCGCCTCTCGGCAAGCCGAGGGGCGCTTTTTTCAACAGCATCCGTCAAGCTTTTGGCAAGGTTTTTTGTCAGTTAGGCAGGGCTGTTGAAAACTCGACCGCCGTTTGCCGACGGCTACCGACCGCCCAGAGCGCCCTGCACCCCTGGGAAAGCCCCGCATCCTAGGGCTCCATACCGTCGCCACCCAAAACGGAGAGGACGTGGGCGCTATGACCGAAGCCGTTGTTGAAAACTACGAGACCACGACCAGGGGCTCCGCCCTCGATGGCAGCCTATCGCGCCGTACGCATCCTGCAGCTCTTGGGCGAGAACACCGGCGAGGACAAGGCGCTGCTTTCCGACGAGCTGGTCGAGCTCCTCGCCCATCCCGACGACCCCGCCCGCATGCCCATCTCGGCGGCGCGGCGCAGCATCTATACCTCGATATCTGCACTTCGTCACGCCGGATACGAAATCGACTATAAGCGCGGCGTGGGCTATCGGCTCCTCACCCGCCCGCTTGCTGACGAAGAGATCATACGGCTCCACGGCATGGTCATGCGCAACCGATCGACGCCCATAGCCATTCGAAAGAGCATGGCACAGCACCTGGTCGCCATGGCGAGCGCCGATGTTCGCGACTATCTCGATATGCCCGAACCGGCACCGGCCGCCAACGACGCGCCCGTCAAGGCAACGCGTCCGCACGCCAAGCGTATCGACACGTGCGAGCTCGTCGAACAGGCCATCGACCATGGAACAACTGTCAGCTTTGATATCACAAATGTCCTGACCCGGGGCGAAATCGAGGTGGTGCGGATGACGGTCCGGCCCTTTGCCATCAGGCAACGCGATGGCGTCTCGTATCTGCTGGGAACGGTCTACGACACCCGAGGCGCCGACGACACTCTGCGCACCGTTGAGGTCAGCCGCATGAGAAACGTCAGCACGCGCTTGCTCGACGGCAAGAAACTCTTTGCCGCGCTAGACGAAGAAGACAGCCCCGCACCCGCGGCATAAGCCCCGTTACCGTCCGTCGTTCCTCAGCACCGCCCATCCGGTTCAGTATTAAAAAACCCGCCAGGTTATTGTAAAAATGGACATCGGCGTTACTATAGTCCCACTTGCACTTTTTCCTAGTGCAGTGTTTCCAGCCATTTTTATACTGGGGGTAATGATATGAAGGACATCACCATCAGCCGCAGGAGCCTTCTTGTCTCCGCTGGCCTGCTCGCGCTCGCTCCGCTCGCCGGATGCGGCGGCAACTCTGGTTCCGGCTCCGCTGCCGCCGGTTCCGACTACACCATCGGCGTTCTGCAGCTCACCGAGCACTCCGCGCTCGACGCCGCCAACGACGGCTTCGTCAAGGCCATCAAGAAGAGCGGTCTCAAGGTCAAGATTGATCAAAAGAACGCCCAGAACGACCAGTCCACGTGTAAGTCCATCGCCGACAAGTTCGTGGGCGATGGCGTCGATCTGATCTATGCCATCGCTACGCCCGCCGCGCAGGCCGCCGCCGGCGCCACCGCCGATATCCCCATCGTTGGCTGCGCCATCACCGACTACGCCGCTTCCGGCCTGGTCCAGGACAACGACAAACCCGGCACCAACGTCACGGGCGCTTCCGACCTCACCCCGGTCGCCGAGCAGCTCGAGATGATGCAGAAGGTCCTGCCCGACGTAAAGAAGGTCGGTCTGCTCTACTGCACCGCCGAGTCCAACCCGACGTCCAGATCAAGGCCGCCAAGAAGGAGCTCGACAAGCTGGGCCTGGAGTACACCGACTTCACCGTCTCGAGCTCTAACGAGATCCAGTCCGTCGTCGAGTCCGCTGTGGGCAAGGTCGACGCGCTGTACTCCCCCACCGATAACACCATCGCCGCGGGCGCCTCGCAGGTGGGCCAGATCTGCAAGGAGAACAAGCTCCCCTTCGTGACCGGCGAGGAGGGCATGTGCAAGGCCGGTGGCCTGTTCACCCTTTCCATCAACTACGAGGACCTGGGCTATGCCGCGGGCGAGATGGCCGTCAAGATCCTGAAGGGCGAGGCCAAGCCCGAGGATATGCCGATCAAGCACCTCTCGAGCAAGGACCTGGTCGTCGTCAAGAACGACGAGATGGCCGAGGCCCTGGGCATCGACCTTTCCGCTCTGGACGCGTAGCGGCATGCGCGGCGATGTGCCTAGGGCCCATACTGCGCGCCGTTGCCGTGCTATTCAATATCTGAGCCACAGGGGCGGACGTCAAAGACCGGCGTTCGCCCTGCTTGTTTCGGATGAGACAAAACATCCGTCCGCAGCTCTTTTATGCATTGTTACCGCTATTATGGAAAATCACGTGTCCACCCTATCCTAGGAGGTATGAAGCATGCTCATTGCATTGCAGGGCGCCGTTTCCCAGGGTGTCCTCTGGGGCATTATGGTGCTTGGCGTGTTTATCACGTTCCGCCTGCTCGACATCCCCGATATGACCTGCGACGGCAGCTTTGCCCTCGGCGGCTGCGTTTGCGCCGTGCTCATTGTCAACAATAACGTCGACCCCTTGATCGCCGTGCTGGCCGGCATGTGCGCCGGCGCCATCGCCGGCGCCGTCACGGGTATCTTGACCACCGTCTTTGAGATTCCCGCAATCCTCGCCGGAATCCTTACGCAAATCAGTCTGTGGTCCATCAACCTGCGCATCATGGGCAAATCCAACACGCCCATCCTTGCCAAGGGCACCATCTTCTCATCCGTCAGTAACATGACGGGCCTGCCGCAGTCCACTGTTGCCATTATCCTGGGCATTGTGCTGGCCGTGGCCATCGTCGCCATCCTGTACTGGTTCTTTGGCACCGAGATCGGCTCGGCGTTGCGTGCCACCGGTAACAACGAGTACATGATCCGCGCCCTGGGCGTTAACACCAACACCACCAAGATGATCGCCCTCGTGCTCTCCAACGCCCTTATCGGCCTTTCGGGTGCGCTCATCTGCCAGAGCCAGAAGTACGCTGACATTGGCATGGGCACCGGCGCCATCGTTATCGGTCTTGCCGCCATCGTCATCGGCGAGGTGCTCGGCCGCCTGCTGCCCGGCGGTCTCACGCAGTTCTCCGTCCGCCTGGCCTCTGCCGTCTTTGGCTCCGTGGTGTACTTCCTCATCCGCGCCGTCGTGCTGCAGATGGGCATGGACGCCAACGACATGAAGCTGCTCTCCGCCGTGATCGTCGCGCTCGCGCTGTGCGTGCCCGTGGTTTGGGAGCGCTACAAGCTCCGCAGCTCCTACACGAAGGGGGATGAGGCAGATGCTTAAGCTCTCGCACGTCAAAAAGACCTTTAACAAGGGCACCGTCACCGAGAAGCGCGCGCTCACCGGCGTCGACCTCACCCTGAATGACGGCGACTTTGTAACCGTGATCGGCGGCAACGGCGCCGGCAAGTCCACGCTGCTCAACATGATCGCCGGCGTGTATCCGCTCGATTCGGGCGTTATTGAGCTTGACGGCAACGATATCTCGCGTCTGAGCGAGTCGCAGCGCGCCAAGTACCTGGGCCGAGTGTTCCAGGACCCCATGCGCGGCACCGCAGCCGACATGCAGATTGCCGAGAACCTGGCCCTCGCCAAGCGCCGCGGCCAGCGTCGCGGTCTTTCGTGGGGCGTCACCAAGGCCGAGAAGGACGAGTACATTGAGCTGCTCAAACGCCTGGACCTTGGTCTGGACACGCGCCTCAACGCCAAGGTCGGCCTGCTCTCGGGCGGCCAGCGCCAGGCACTCACCCTGCTGATGGCCACGCTCACCAAGCCACGCCTGCTGCTGCTCGACGAGCACACCGCGGCCCTCGACCCCAAGACGGCTTCTAAGGTGCTCAACCTGACCGAGGAGATCGTCGACGAGAACCACCTGACCACGCTCATGGTCACGCACAACATGAACGACGCCATCCGTCTGGGCAACCGTCTGATCATGATGCACGAAGGCCACGTGATCTACGACGTGGCGGGCGATGAGAAGAAGTCGCTCACCGTAGCCGACCTGCTGCAGAAGTTTGAGGAGGTCTCGGGCGGCGAGCTCGCCAACGACCGCATGCTGCTGAGCTAAAGCGTACCAAAAAGGGACAGGTTTATTTTGGCAGGTTTTATCTGCGCAAACGCCAAAACCGCCGCAAAGGGACAGACGCCCTTGCGGCGGTTTTCGCATATTATGTCGATAATCCGATATTCAACCAGACATTCTGGCTAAGGACTAAGGAAACTGCCATGAAAAGACTCCCCCGCTTTGCGTTGGCCGCCGCGTTGTTTGCCGGCGCGCTCGCAGGCATCCCAAGCCTCGCTTTCGCGGGAAACCTGCCCGCCGCTATTGACGGCTCCGTGGCCGTCATGCACACCAACGATATCCACGGCAGCTACAAGTACAGCTACAACGCAAGCAAGGGCACCGGCACTGTGGGCTTTGACGGACTGGCGGTTCTCTATAGCGCCCAAAGCAGCGCCCCCGATCTTTTACTCGATGCGGGCGACACCTTCCACGGACAGTCCTTCGCCACCATGAGCGAGGGCAAGAGCATCGCCGAGCTCATGGACACCTTCTACGCCGACGGCTACGACGCAACCACGCCAGGCAACCACGACTGGAGCTACGGCGCGGACAAACTCCGCACCATGACCGGCTACAGCACCACCGGCACGCCTTCGCCATGCTCTGCGCGAATGCAACGTCTCGAACGGCGCATGGAGCTCGAGCATCACGAAGACGCTCGATCGCACCTGGGAGGATAGCGAGGATCACTCCACATTCGACTACAAAAATCAAGGTCGGCGTCGTCGGAGCCATGGATGAGTCGCTAGGTTCCTCGCTGCGCGCGGACCTGGTCGCGGGCACCAGCTTCTCGAGTGCCGCGAACGCCATCAATGCCGAGGCAGAGCAGCTGCGCAAGGAGGGCTGCGATGTTGTTGTGTATCGCGCACACGCTCGACGCAAAGACCTTTGCCACGCGGCTCCGTGGCGTCGATGCCCTTATCGCAGGCCACGAGCACATCAACCTTAACGAGAAGGTGACGGGAGCCGACGGCAAGACGATCCACGTTGTCGAGGCAGGCAGCGCCTTTGCCGAGGTGGGGCTGCTTTCCATTCCGTACAAATACGACACGAATGGCACCGAGACGACCGACGATGACACGGTCACGGTCCCTGCAGACGGCAGCGACGAGAAGCTCTTACACCGCCAAGAACGTCAACGACCTTTTGACAGACCCCGACAAGGGCTCCGACTACCAAAGCCGCCTTGAAGCCGTCCGCAACAAGATCGAAGCCGCTCGACGAGGACTTTGAAAACGAATCGAACAAGGTGCTCGGCACATCCACCACCAACTATTTCTACGGCGAGGACGCCGCAGGCACGCATGGTTGGGAAATGGTGCGCACCACCGATTTCCGCCCCAGCAAAAGGAGGGCGACACCACCAAGGCCCAGACCATCGGCCACGTGATTTGCGGCTCCTATCTTGCCCTGACGGGCGCGGACTTCGCTATCGAAAACGCTGGCGGCATCCGCGGCGGCATCGCGGCGGGCAACGTGACCGCCGGCAACGTCATCGCCATCTCGCCCTACGGCAACACTGTGGAGACCTGGACCATGACCGGCGCGGACTTCCTCGCAGCGCTCGAGCACTCGCTACAAATCAGCGACGATTGCAACGACAGCTACGAGCTTCAGCAGGCTTATGTGGCGGCCGGTCACAGCGAGCAGGAGGCGCAAGACAAGTACAAGTGGCGCGATGACTCTGGCAGCGTTCTCTCCTTTGGCGACATCAACGTGACGATTGATTGGACGCAGCCCGAAGGCAAGCGCATTGTGAGCGCCACACTCACCAAAGACGGCAGCACGCTCGACCCCGCCAAGACCTATACCGTCGCCACCAACAACTACATCATCACCAACACGACCGACTTCCCCACCTTCGCAAACGCCACCAAGCACACCGAGTGGGGTACGTGCGAGTCAGCGCTAAGGGCGCTGATCGGGCAGGACAGCTGGGAGAGCAAGATGACCTCGCTCGCGGGCACCATCAGCTTTGGCTCCGCTGCCGTGGACCCCACGCCCACACCGGCCCCGACGCCTAAGCCCTCGCCTAAGACGGACACGACGACCACGAAGGTCATCACCAAGAAGACGACCGGTAAGCTCGCCGCAACGGGAGACCGCACGCTGGCAGTAGTTGGCGCGTGCCTTATCGGCGGCATCATCGTCATCATGCTCGGCATTATCTGGAAGCGTCGACGCTAAGCTACACCGCCGGGCCTTTACAGCCCCGCCGCGTAAACCTTATATCGAGCACAGAAGCCCGTCCGAATTTGATCGGACGGGCTTCTTGGTGGGTATCATGGTTGAACGATCATTAGGAGGTTTTCCCTACATGGAATTGTTTGAGCCGATTCTTCATTTCTTTGAGCAACGGTGGGTCCACAACATCATCTGGGCCGTCATCTTGGCGATAGGCACCGCCGTCGCCGCCAAGGTCGTATCCAAGACCCTGAACCATCTGCTTAACCGAGACGATAACCCGCTTCCGGCATCGAGTATCTTCATCAACATCGCGCGCGCCGTCATCTGGATGATTGGCGGCAGCTTTATCCTCGATAACTGCTTTGGCATTAACGCAAACGCGCTCGTCGCCGCCCTTGGCGTCGGCGGCATCGCCATCTCGCTCGGCTTTCAGGACACGCTGTCAAACCTTATCGGCGGCATGCAGGTGACCTTTATGGGCATCATCAAGCCCGGCGACAATATCGAGGTCGGCGGCGTATCCGGCGTGGTCCAAGACATCACTTGGCGCCATACAACGATTGAGGATGCCTGTGGGCAGACCATCATCGTCCCCAACTCCAACATCTCCAAGAACACGCTCGTGCACCTCATGCCCTTTTGGGCGCGTTGCCGTGCCCGTCGCGGTCAAGGACACGTCCAAGTGGGCCTCGCTCGACGCGCTGGCTGACGAGCTGACCAGCGCCACCAAGGCCGCCGTGCTTCCCATCTCGGGCTTTGACAAGGAGCCGTATGTGCTCTTTAGCGAGATCGGCGACTTTGGCATTAAGGGCAAGATCATCTTTATCGTCAGCGACGACAGCACCACTTTCACCGCTGCCGACGCCTGCATCCGCGCCATCGCCCCTATCATCGCCTAACCCGCCAAAAGGGACAGGCGCCTTTGTGGTGGTTTTCATTCGTGGTACCATGGTATATATAGTTGTTTAAACGACTAAGGGAGCAACATTATGGAAGAGGCCTATCGTCAAGCACGCAAGCGCGGCGAGCAAGGACGCCGACGCGCCATTAGCCAAAGCGCGCATCCATACCTTACGGACCTCGACAGTTTGGTTGCTCAGCTCCCCTTAGGTCAGCGAGTGAGCGTCGGCCTGCGGGATATTCCGCTCGAAATGGTCGTCGGCACGGTCACCAAAGGCCGTCAGTCCGCCTTTTCGTGTAACTTTATGCCTCTGCTGCCGTTTAACACCGAGTTCGCCCGCAAGTGGTCCAACCTCTACGACATCCAGGTAACCGAGGGCTATCGCGACCCCATCATCGTCACCGAGTTCATGCATCGGTTCTATGTCCAGGAAGGCAACAAACGCGTCAGTGTCCTCAAATTCCTGGACGCTCCAACGGTTTCGGCCAGGGTCACCCGTCTCTACCCCGGCACATGGGATTCCGTCGAAAGCCGCCTGTACGGTGAATTCTGCGCGTTTTGGCGCGTCTGCCCCCCTATACGAGATCGAGTTGTCGCGTGAGCGAAGCTACGAGACGCTCGCCAAGATGCTCGGTCAGAACCTTATCGAAAAATGGCCGCAGAAAAAGGTCGACTACCTGCGCCACACCTTCCTGCTCTTTAAGCGCGCCTACCTTCGCGCAGGCGGCGACCACCTGGACATTACGCCCGCCGACGCCATGCTCGTGTACCTCAATGTGTACAACCAGGACCGCCTGCTGGATACGCCAACGGATATCGTCGTAAACCGCCTGTGCAAGATTTGGCGCGAGCTGGTCATTGCCGGCAAAAATGACGAGGACAAGGTCGATCTTGTTGAAGCGCCGAGCGTCGACGAGGAGGAGTCGCCCGCCAAGTCCACCTCCGGCGTGCTCAACTTCTTTATGGGCAAGACCGTCTATTCGGCGACCAACCCCCTGCGCATCGCCTTTATCCATGAGTTCCCCTGTGCGACGTCGAGCTGGGACAGCCTGCACGACCAAGGGCGTCAGTATCTCGATGAGCACTTTGGCGGTATCGTGCGCACCGAGGCGTTCGAGGACTGTCACGATCCGGATGTGTTCTACGCCGCCGTGGAAACGGCTGTCAAACATGGGGCAAACGTCATCTTCGACCTCGCACCGCCTGATGGAATACACGCTCAGGGCTGCCGTTGAGTATCCCCAGGTTCGGTTCCTCAACTGCTCTATCGGCCTTCCCCATCAAAGCGTCCGTTCGTACTTTGGCAAGATGTACGAGGCCAAGTTCCTCCTGGGCGCCCTTGCCGCCAGCATGGCGGACAACCACCGCATCGGCTACCACGCGTCGGTCTTCGCCTCGGGCGCGCTCAGCGAGATCAACGCCTTTGCGATTGGCGCCTCGCTGCTCGACCCCCGTGCGCAAATTATCCTGACTTGGGGCGATGTGCCCGCCGGAGGCCTTGCCGAGGCCATGTGCCGCGAAGGCGTGAGCGTCATGTCCGGCGCCGACATGTCAAAGCCGCTCGAAGACCCTACGGCCTACGGACTCCACCGCCTGGTCGATGGCAAGGTTTCCGGCATCGCCATGCCGGTATGGAACTGGGGCCGTTACTACGAGCTCATCGTTCGCAGCCTTCTGCACGGCACGTGGGACGAGACCAGCGACGACAACCAAGTGCGCGCTGTCAACTACTGGTATGGCATGAGCTCCGGCGTTATCGACATCCGTTACGCTCCGGGCCTACCCTACCAGTCGCGCAAACTCGTGCAGTTGCTCCGCAACGGCATTGTTGAGGGATCCATCAACCCCTTTGGCGGCGAGCTCCACAGCCAGAACGGCGTGGTACAGATCGAAGGCTTCCCTCCGCTGCCGAGCACGCAGATTGTCGAGATGAATTGGCTGGCGGACAACGTGGTGGGCACCATTCCGCAGCTCGACGATGAGCCGAAAGTCCCTGCCCTATGAAAATCCTTGCCATAGCCGATATCGAAGAAAGATGCCTTTGGGAGTGCTTTCGCAAGGAACGCTTTGAGGGAGTCGACCTGATTTTGTCCGCCGGCGATCTGGACCCGGACTATCTTGAGTTTTTGGTTACGGTCATCAACAAACCGCTCATCTACGTGCGCGGCAATCACGATGACCGCTACGCACGTCATGCACCGGGTGGATGTATATGCGGAGAAGACAGCGTGTACACGTACCGAGGGATTCGCATTGCCGGGCCTTGGCGGGTCCATGCGTTATCGCGACGGCGCCAACATGTACACCGAACGCGAGATGTCCAAGCGCATGCGTAAGCTGTCGCGTAAGGTTAGGATGGTCGGCGGGTGCGACATTCTGCTTACCCATGCACCCGCCGCCGGTATGGGTGATCTGGACGATCGCCGCATCGAGGATTCGAGTGCTTTAACACAGCACTCGAATCCTGGAATCCACTACATGGTGCACGGGCATGTGCACCAAAGCTACGGTTGCGATTTTCAGCGCGAGCGTCAGCATGCGTGTGGAACGACGATCATCAACGCCTGCGGCTATACGCAGTTTGAGCTCGACCAGACGCGCTACCCCATCCGTGGCTGGCAGGCAGCCTGGCTCAATTCGCAAACCACGCGCCGCGAGCTCAGACGCCACGATGCCATCGAGTCCTCAACAGCCAGAACCCCTGGTAACCACCTTTGGAAGGGACGCTGCGCCGGCCCAAGCACCCCATCTCGCCCCTCAAAACGTCGCTCGCGTACCAAAGTACGCGTCGCTCCTCTTTTCGGGGCGACCTGGGGCACTTGGAACCGGCTCGCTGCGATGCCATAACATTGACGCCAAAGTGCCAAAAACCACCATAAAGGGGACACTGTCCCCTTTTATGGTGCTTTTGACGCGATAGCAAAAACCCGGTCCTGCACAAGGCAGAACCGGGTTTCTTTAGCAATGCTTGCTGTACTCAGGCAGTAACTAGCAGTTACTCAGCCAGGAAGTCACGCTGGACAGCGGGATCGACCTTGACGCCAGGGCCCATGGTGGAAGACACGGAGATGGACTTGACGTACTTGCCCTTAGCAGAAGAGGGCTTGACGCGCAGAATCTCGGTGTACAGGGCAGCGTAGTTCTCGACGAGCTGCTGCTCAGAGAAGGACTTCTTGCCCAGGGGCACGTGGCAGATGCCGTAGCGGTCGGCGCGGTACTCAACGCGGCCAGCCTTGAGCTCGGAGACCATCTTGGCGACGTCCATGGTCACGGTGCCGAGCTTGGGGTTCGGCATGAGGCCACGGGGACCAAGAATCTTACCGATGCGGCCAACCTTGGCCATCATGTTCGGCGTAGCGATAGCGGCGTCGAAGTTGATCGCCCTTCTGAATCTGGGCGACGAGCTCGTCGGAACCGATGATGTCGGCGCCGGCAGCCTCAGCCTCACGGGCCTTCTCGCCCTCGGCGAAGACGGCAACACGAACGGTCTTGCCGGTGCCGTGGGGCAGGGAGATGGAACCACGGATGTTCTGGTCAGCCTTACGAGTATCGATGCCCAGACGGAAGTGAGCCTCGACGGTCTCGTCGAACTTGGCGGTGTCGAGCTCCTTGATGAGCTTGGCAGCCTGAAGGGGGTGTAGAGCGTGGCGCGGTCGATCTTCTCGGCAGCGGCGTTATAGCTCTTACCATGCTTAGCCATGTGCATTACCTCCTGTGGTTAAACGGGCGTGAGCCCTCCCACATCGTATCGTGTGCCCTATTGCACACATTTAACGGGCGCCCCGGTCGGAGCACCCGCCGTTACCATAAGAAATCGCTACTCAGCGATGGTGACGCCCATGGAACGGGCGGTGCCGGCAACGATCTTCTTGGCGGCCTCAATGTCGTTGGCGTTGAGGTCCGGCATCTTGATCTCGGCGATCTTGGTGAGCTGCTCCTGGGAGAGCTGACCAACCTTGTCAGCCTGGGGCTTAGCGGAACCAGACTTGAGGTTCAGCTCCTTCTTGATAAGGTGAGCCGCCGGCGGGGTCTTGGTGATGAAGGAGAAGGACTTGTCCTCGTAGACAGAGATCTCAACGGGGATGATGTCACCCTTCTTGTCCTGCGTCTCGGCGTTAAAGGCCTGGCAGAACTGCATGATGTTCACGCCAGCAGCGCCCAGGGCGGGGCCGACGGGAGGAGCAGGGGTTTGCTGCACCAGCAGGAATCTGGAGCTTAATGACGTTGGCAACCTTCTTCTCAGCCATGGTCATTCCTTTCGAATCACGAGTGTGAAGTACTTGCTATATCGTAAGCACGCACGTGTTAGAAGCACTCCTGAGATGAGCAGTCACAGAAGAAGCACGCTCGCGCGAACGGACGAAAACTTAAGCGATGACAGCGACCTGGTTAAAGTCGAGCTCGACCGGCGTCTCGCGGCCAAAGATCATCAGCGTGACCTTGAGCTTGCCAGCCTCGGTGTTAACCTCGGAGACCTTGCCATCAAAGTCGGTAAGCGGGCCATCGGTGACGCGGACGGACGTACCGACCTCAATATCAACCGAGGTGCGCTTGGGCGAATCGCCCTTACCGGGACGACGAGTCATCTTGTTGTACTCGTCGCGGGAAAGCGGAGCGGGCTTGCCGTTGCCGCCTAGGAAACCGGTGACGCCAGGCGTGTTACGAACACACGTCCAAGCATCGTCATCCATCTCCATGCGGACCAGGACATAACCCGGGAAGATCTTGGAATCCTTGGTCTCACGCTTGCCACCCTCTTTAATCTCGGTGACGCGCTCCATAGGAATCTCGATATCAAAGATACGGTCCTGCATGCCCATAGTCTCGATGCGATGCTCGAGATCGGACTTAACGCGGTTCTCGTATCCAGAGTAAGTGTGAACGACGTACCAACGCTTAGACATGGTTTAGCCCCTCAATCCAGAGAACAGAGCAAGAGCCTCGCCAAAGCCAGCATCGAGCAGAGCGATGACGACGCCGACGACGATCAGAGAAGCGCAAACGACGACCGAGTAGTTCACGAGCTCCTTCTTATCGGGCCACGTGACACGCTTCATCTCGGACTTGACCGAAGCGAAATACTTCTTGGTGCGGGCGAAGAAACCAGGCTTCTCGTTCTTCTTGGACTTCGCAGCCTTCTCGTTCTTCTTGGCAACGGCCTTCTTGGCCTCAACCTTGGAGTTGGCGGCAGCTTTGTTGGCAGGTGCCGGCTGCTGAGCCTTCTTCTTGTTCTTCTTGTTGGCCATTTGGGTTACCTCCGCGCAATGCGCTTATACATGAGTAAACCGTAAGCCCCCAAGTGGGAGCTTACGGAATAATGACTGGCACGCCAGGAAGGACTCGAACCCTCAACACTCGGTTTTGGAGACCGATGCTCTACCAATTGAACTACTGGCGTATGTGACTAGAGACTAGCGAGTCTCTTTGTGCAGCGTGGTGACGGCACCAGGGGCAATACTTCTTGATCTCCATACGATCAGGCATGGTCGACTTGTTCTTGGTGGTCGTATAGTTGCGGCGCTTGCACTCAGTGCACGCAAGAGTAACCAGTGTACGCATGAATCCTGAACCTTTCATTTCCGCCCCGTACGGGCACGAGTTGTTACTTTATCAGCTCCACGTAAGTGCTGTCAATGAAAACCTCGAGTCAATTGGTTCTCGGTGGATCCATTCATATTTGGAACACATCAATGAAGCCATCGAGAGCTAATCGACGGTGCATCCAGGACCATTATCGATCCTTTCGACACCAGCAACGGCTCAATATCCATTGCAGAAAAGAACCCGGCACCCATATAAGTGCCGGGTTCTCTAAGTCAGCTATATCAAAGAGCTAATTTACTCAATGATCGTGGAAACGATGCCCGAACCGACGGTGTGGCCACCCTCGCGGATAGCGAACTTGAGGCCCTCCTCCATGGCGATGGCGTGGATGAGGTCACCCTCGATGGTGATGTGGTCACCAGGCATAGCCATCTCGGTGCCCTCGGGGAGCTTGACCGTACCGGTAACGTCGGTGGTACGGAAGTAGAACTGAGGACGATAACCATCGAAGAACGGGGTGTGACGGCCGCCCTCCTCCTTGGTCAGAACGTAAATCTCGCCGGTGAACTTGGTGTGCGGGGTAACCGAACCGGGCTTGCAGAGAACCTGGCCGCGCTCGATGTCCTCACGCTTGATGCCGCGGAGCAGCAGACCGACGTTGTCGCCAGCCTCGCAGAAGTCCATGGACTTACGGAACATCTCGATACCGGTAACGACGGTGTTCTGGGTATCCTTGATGCCGACGATCTCGACGGGCTCGTTGAGCTTGAGCTCACCGCGCTCGACACGGCCAGTAGCAACGGTACCACGGCCGGAGATGGTCATAACGTCCTCAACGGCCATCAGGAACGGGAGGTCGTTGTTACGAGCAGGCGTCGGGATGTACTCGTCGACGGCCTTCATGAGCTCGCGAATGGCGTCCATCCACTTGGCGTCGCCCTCGAGAGCGCCCAGAGCGGAGCCACGGATGACGGGGATGTCGTCGCCGGGGAAATCGTACTCGGAGAGGAGCTCACGGGTCTCCATCTCGACAAGGTCGATGAGCTCGTCATCGTCGACCATGTCGCACTTGTTCAGGAAGACGACGATGTAGGGAACGCCGACCTGACGGGCGAGCAGGATGTGCTCGCGGGTCTGAGCCATGGGGCCGTCGGTAGCAGCGATGACCAGGATAGCGCCGTCCATCTGAGCAGCGCCGGAGATCATGTTCTTGACGTAGTCAGCGTGGCCCGGGCAGTCAACGTGAGCGTAGTGACGGGCAGCGGTCTCGTACTCAACGTGGGAGACGGAAATCGTAATGCCGCGCTCGCGCTCCTCGGGCGCCTTGTCGATGTTCTCGAACGCAGTGAACTCAGCCTTGCAGCCCTCGGTCTCGAGAGAGAACCTTGGTGATGGCAGCGGTCAGCGTGGTCTTGCCGTGGTCGACGTGACCAATGGTGCCGATGTTAACATGCGGCTTAGTGCGCTCAAACTTCTCTTTGGCCATAAAGCCCTCCTTCTTAACAGGTCGTCCCCGGACGGGACTTTTGCCTTTATACCATAGTGGCCTCTCAACATACTATTGAGAAGCCACCGTGTTACCTATGGTAGCGGTGACTGGATTCGAACCAGTGACGCCACGGGTATGAACCGTGTGCTCTAACCAACTGAGCTACACCGCCGGATGGAGCCTGCAACCAGACTTGAACTGGTGACCTCTTCGTTACCAACGAAGTGCTCTACCGACTGAGCTATACAGGCACTTGACGGGTGGGAGCTATAGGATTCGAACCTATGTAGGCAGAGCCAACGGGTTTACAGCCCGTCCCCATTAACCACTCGGGCAAACTCCCAATCGTTCAAGTATCCGCAGGTCCTTTGGTCTTTTGGACCGCCGCCCCCGCGAACGAAGAAGATAATACGATGCCACCTTGGGGGCTGTCAACGAAAACCTCTAGATACACGGTGCCGGGCGTATCTATATAGCCGTGACCTGCGGTTTTATTGAGTTTGGATATGAAGGTCGATAGTTTTGGATACTGAGGTGACGTTTCCCAGTAACACTTTGGTGTAGTGGAGTACACCTTCAGTATCGAACTTCGATACCAGCTTATTTGCACCTATATATAGGTCGAGATCGGGGCTGCCCAGACAGAAGATTGCTCTTCCCAGGCAAAATCGAGCGTGGATTTTCTTCCGTTTGAAATCGAGCGTGGATAATCTCCCACTTTGCCGTGCCATCGAATCCAAAGTGGCAGATTATCCACGCTCATTCACTAGGCGGAAGATTTTCCACGCTCGTGTGTCCGATAATCCACGCTCGATGACGATGACCAACCTCGCCCCGGCCTATGTCTCGACCTGTAACAGTAAGAGGGTTATTCCTCCCCTATCTGTTACAGATCGAGATGTTTCTGCAGAAACCCCCGCTTACGTCTCATTCTGTAACAGTAAGAACGGTTTTCAGCCTCTTCGTGTTACGGATCGAGATGTTATCGGCCTTCCCTTGGCAATGTTTCGATCTGTAACTATAAGGAGGGTCTTCAGCCCACTCGTGTTACGGATCGAGACAAACCTGAAGCTTGGTTGGCGCCAAACACGCTGACTTATCGACATAAATAGAAACGGGCCCTGTCCCACAAGGAAACAGAGCCCGAAACTCTCATGGAGCCAGTGACAGGAATCGAACCTGCAACCCACTGATTACAAATCAGTTGCGCTACCGTTGCGCCACACTGGCACACTTGGCGCTTTCACGCGAAGCGAGTTAAGAATAAAGGAATTGCGGACGGGGCGCAACAGGCCGCACGGCGTTATACAAATATGCAAAATCCAGCAACAACGCGTACCAGGCCCGTTCATTTCTGTCAGTGCGCCCTCAATCTTAAAACCATTCGCCAGAACGAATAGTTTTAATTACAATTGCTATATATAAAACTATTCGTTCTGGCGAAGGGTTTCGCGATGCTTACTACCAAAGAAGCAGCCGAGCTGCTCGGCATCACTCCGCGCAGGGTGCAGGAGCTCATAAAAAACGGAGCACTTGAGGCCCGCAAGGCTTCTGGTGTATGGCTCATCGACAAAGACAGCGTCGACACGCGACTCCGCTCTGTGACCAAAACGGGGGGACGTCCCCGCCGCGGCCACGGTAAGAGCGAGATCGCGTTCACCCTCATGAACCGCACGTACGAAGTCGCTCAGCTGGTCTACAGTACATCGCGAAAAGACTTTACCCACATCGGTGCCGACATCGATTACGCCCACGCCCCTATTGGAGTATTTGGCCCTAATAGCCCCATATCGCTAGACTCCTTCCGCATCTGGTGGCGCGGCCGCGGTATCCCGCTCGCACGCATTGGGCTAGCCTCCCTGCTTGCAGAAGCCGCAGTCGATGTTCCCGATGAACTCGTCCAGCGAAATCTCGGCCTCTCCTTATCCGACCAGTATTGGATTAGGCCCCAAGGTTCCGGTCTCACCTGGGAGGATATCAACTTCTTCAATAACGCCTTTGATGACGTCTCGCTGTCCATTGCACCCTTTGCCCCAGAGGGAAAAGCGGCTGCCGCAAAGCCCGATAACACCTCGGACGGCAATCTTCAAAAGTACTGGACGTGCGAGGGCGAACGTCGAATTCTGCATAAGGCAGGAGCGCACCTGAACCAGGAACCTTATAACGAGCTGGTGGCGACCGCGCTCCACCGTCGCATCCTAAACGCCTGCGATTATGTGCCTTACTCGCTCGAGGGCACGGGCACTTCCGCCCTGAGCATATGCGATGTCTTCTTAACTGATGAAGAAGAGTATGTCCCTGCGTTCTATGTAAACCAATACGCGAACGCAGGTGAACGACTAACCGACTACGAGCGATACGTAGCAAACTGCGAGGAGCTCGGGGTGACAGGCGTTAAGGATGCCCTTGACCGCATGATCGTATGTGACGACATCATCGTCAACTACGATCGTCATTGGCGTAACTTTGGCCTCGTGCGAAACGTCAACTCACTAGTCTGCAGACCAGCCCCCATCTTCGATTCAGGCTCATCACTCTGGTGCAACATATCACTAGAGGAGCTTAGGGCGGGAGAGCACAGTTTTACCAGCGCGCAGTTTCATTCAAGCCCCGCCAAACAAATGCTGCTCGTCTAGGACATGGGCTGGTTCGATGGGGACAAACTCGAAGGGTTTGTCGACGAGGCAATCGAGATTCTGTCTAGAAACGATGCCCTAGCAGCGAGACTGCCTTATCTAAAAGAGGCGCTAACGTGGCGCCTCGAAAGAATGATCGACATCGCTGAATGGAGTTAGCGAGGCAGCATTGCCCCGCCAACTCCCCTACCTCCCGCGCAGGGCCTTGAGCTTGGCCAGGGCATCGGGGCTCAGGCGACTGCCCAAAGTCATCTTGATCTGTGGAGCTTCCTCGGCCTCGTGCACGTCGTTGTCGATCTGTTTGATCTCGTCCACCAGCATACGGCTCGAGATGCGCGTAACGCCCCTTGCCCATGACGACGGCCTGGATCGTGCCGTCGCTCGACACCACAGAGCACGCACGGCCTTCCTCGCGTGCCTCGATGCAGAGCTTCTGTACCACGGTATCGGCAGAAACGCCCGTCGGCGAAAACTCGATGCGCACGCCGCGGGCCGGCAGGTTGGGGCGCTCGCTGGAGATATTGCCCGCGCCGTCAAATACGATCACGGCCTCGTAGCGGCCCTGGGCAAACGCGGCGACGTCGTTGATGAGCGCAGTTCGCGCCATATCGTGAACGTCGCTGGAATACGGATCGTCGGAATGGTCGTACACGAGCTTTTCGTAGCGCGGCGTGCAGTGGATCACGTTGTAACCGTCGACCACCAGCAGCTCGGGCTTGTTGGAGTGCACCGTCGAGACCGGATCGGCGATGGCCTTCGCAAACGCATTGCCGCCCACGCCATAGGTCGCGGCCGAAACAATCGGCTTGGCCGAGCCCTCGCCAAAGCGCTTGGCCTTGGACTTGGCACGGTTCTTTTTGGACATGCGCTACTCCTCCCCATCAGCTCGCCGGCGTTGCGGCGCAGCCACTCAAAGCACAGCGCGGTGGTCGCCTGGGCAACGTTGAGACTCGGTCATTCCGCGCTGGGGAAGCTTAGTCAAAAAGTCGCATTTCTCGAGCACCAGACGCGAGATGCCGGCGCCCTCGGAACCCATGACGAGCGCCACGCGACCCTCGAAGGGGGCATCCCAGCAGCTGCCATCGGCGTGCGTGCTCGGAGGCGCCGCCCACCCAAAAGCCGGCGGCCTTGAGGTCATCGAGCGCACGGGCGATATTGGGAACCTGCGCGATGGGCAGGTGCATGACGGCGCCGGCAGAAGTCTTGTAGCTGCCGACGGTCACGCCGGCGGCACGCTTATTGGCAATGATGACGCCCGCCGCGCCCACAACCTCGGCGGAGCGCACGATGGCGCCAAAGTTGCCGTCGTCAGTCACGTGGTCGAGCACCACGACGAGCGCCGGACCGTCGCCCGCACGGTCGAGGATATCGGCAACATCGGCATAGGGGGAAATTGCCCACCTCGAGGCGCAATGCCCTGGTGAGCGCCATGGCTCGACAGCGCATCGAGCTGCGCGCGCGGCACATACTTAATGCGGACGCCTGCAGCGTTGAGGTCGTCGACCAGGCGCGACAAGGCGGCATCGCGCTCCCCGCCCTCAGCGATGAGCGCGCACTTGACGGGAAAGCCGGTACGCAGCGCCTCGGCGGCAGCACGGCGACCTTCGATAAACTCGCCCTTGGGAACCTGGACAGCGTCGCGGTTTTCGATCGCGCTGCGGACGCGCAACCTGGGCGCGATCGCGCTGGCCCTTTTTGGGAGCGGCAGCGCGATCATTGCGGCGAATCGGACGCGAGCCAGAAGCAGCCTGCTTGCCGCCACGAGACGCGCGTTGCGATTGTCGGCCATAAAGCGGCCTCCTTTAAATACTTTTCAAACAGGACAAAAGAAGCGACCGCTTAAGACGAATAGCTCAAGCGGTCGGTACGGGTTTTCCAAGTGCCCGAGATTGCCGTGAAAGAGGAGCGACGCGTACTTGAGTACGCGAGCGACGGTTTGAACGGCAAGGTCGGGTGCTTGGGAAACCCGCGGGGATTAGAGAGATTTGATACGAGTGCCGGCGGCGGTATCTTCAATCGTCAGCCCGAGGTCCTTGAGCTGATCGCGGATGGCGTCGGCCAGATCCCAGTTCTTGGCGGCACGGGCCTCGGCGCGGGCCTCGAGAATCTTGGCAGCGGCCTCGTCCACGTCGTCGCCCGTGTAGGCAACCAAACCGGCGGCAACGCCCAGCAGGCCCAGCGGCAACTCGACCTTGGGCTCGGGAAGCTCAACGCCAAACGTATCGAGCAGCTCGGCCAGCGTATCGGCGGCAGCCAGGACTGCGGCCTTGTCGGCAGCATCGCTCGCCTGCTCCAGATACTGATTGCACTCGGTGACAAAGCCAAAGACAGCACCCATGGCACCGGCGGTGTTAAAGTCGTCGTCCATGCACTCCTTAAAGGCGGCGCGGGTCTCGGCGGCCTTGGCGGCAAACGCCTCGGCGGCAGCCGCATCGGCATCGGCCGTCGCATGGTTCGCAGCCCAACGAAGGTTCTCGACCGTACCGGCAATACGCGCGAGCGAATTCTCGGCACCCTCCAGGCGCTCCCAAGAAAAGTCGAGCGGCGAGCGATAGCTCGTCTGCAGCATCAACAGGCGCAGGGCCGCGGCAGAGTGCTGCTCGAGCACCTCGGCCAGCGTAAAGAAGTTTCCGAGCGACTTGGACATCTTCTCGCCGTCAACCAGCAGCATGCCCGTGTGCATCCAGGTGTTGAGAAGCCCTGGTGCCAGGCGCAGGTGGCCTGGGCGCACTCGTTCTCGTGATGCGGGAAGGCAAGGTCGGAGCCGCCGCCGTGGATGTCGATCGGGGTGCCCAGGTAGCGATGCACCATGGCAGCGCACTCGGTGTGCCAACCGGGACGGCCCTCGCCCCAGGGGCTCGGCCAGCTGGGCTCGCCGGGCTTGGCGGCCTTCCACAGGGCAAAGTCGAGCGGGTCGTTCTTGTCCTCGTTCTCCTCGATGCGCGCGCCAACCATAAGGTCGTCGATGTTGCGGCCCGAGACCTGACCATAGTTGGGATCGCTGCGCACGGCAAAGTACACGTCGCCGTTATCGGCGGCGTAGGCGTGGCCCTGCTCGATGAGCGTCTTGATCATGGCGATCATGGGGCCGATCTCCTTGGTGGCGCGGGGGCGCACATCGGGATCGAGCACGTTGGCGGCGCGCATAACGCCGATAAACTTGTCAGAGAACTCCGTCGCAACCTCGGCGGCGGTACGGCCCTGCTCGTTGGCGCGCTTGATGATCTTGTCATCGACATCGGTGAGGTTCTGGGCGAACGTGACCTCGTAACCGCTCGCGATGAGCCAGCGGCGAATCACGTCAAAGCTGATGAACGTACGGGCGTTGCCGATGTGGATGTTGTCGTAGACCGTGGGGCCGCACACGTACATGCGGACCTTGCCGGACTCGATGGGCTGGAACTCTTCCTTTTTATGGGTAGCGCTGTTGTAGATACGCATTCGTTACTCCTTAACGGTTTTCTGTAGCAGGCAGACGGCCCAGACGCCGATTCCCTCGCCCTGGCCTTCCCAACCGAGCTTTTCGGTCGTAGTGGCGGCGACGCCCACGTTTTCGACGTCAACGCCCAGGGCATGGGCAAGGTTGGCGCGCATGGCATCGCGGTGCGGGGTGATCTTGGGTTGCTGACAGGCAATGGTGCAATCGGCATCGACAAACTCAAAGCCCAGCTCGCGCGCATAGTCCATCACGCGAGCGAGCAGCACCATCGAATCGGCACCCTCATAGGCGGGGTCGGTATCGGGGAATAGCTTGCCGATGTCTCCCCCGCGGCAGGCGCCCAGAATAGCGTCGGCCAAGGCGTGCGCGAGCACATCGGCATCCGAGTGGCCCAGCAGGCCACGCTCGTAGGGAATATCGACACCGCCGATGATACATCGACGCCCCTCCACCAGACGGTGAACGTCGTAGCCATGGCCAATGCGCAGGTTACTGAACATGGGAAGGTCCTCTCCCTCGGCCATGCGGCCAAGCAGAATCGCGGTTACGGGACGCAGGTCCTCGGGCACCGTCACCTTAAGGTTATCGCGCGGACTCTGGACGCAGCGGACGCGCCCACCCATGCGCTCGACCAGCGACGAATCATCGGTACCGATAAAGCCCTCGGCAATGGCTGCAGCGTGGGCGCGCTTCATAGCATCGACGCTAAAGATCTGCGGCGTCTGCGCGGCCCAATAGAGCTCACGCGGCGGCGTCTCGACGATATTATCGCCGTCAACGATCTTGAGCGTGTCAATCGCGGGCTGGCCGCACACGACACCGTCGAGAGCACGGTCGCTCACGAGCACGTCGATAGCGTGGTCGATGGCCTCGGTCGTAATGAGCGGACGAGCGCCATCGTGAATGGCGACGTATTCAAAGCCCGCCGGAACCGCATGCACGCCGGCACGGGTGGAATCCTGACGGGTATCGCCGGCATCGGCAAAGCTGATGGGCGTGTCATAGTCAAACGGGTCGATGGCCAGGCGGCGCATCTCGGCACGACGCTCGGCAGGGCAAACCACCACGATGTGGCCGACCTTGTCGCTACGATCGAACGCGCGGATGGACCAGCTCATAAGCGGACGGCCCGCTACATTGACGAGCTGCTTGCCACCGGGATTACCAAAGCGCTGGCCGCTGCCACCGGCAACGACCACGGCGCATACGGGCGCCATTATGCGTTCCCCTGTTTGGTGCCCTTCATGCGGTACAGGGAGTCCGCAAGAATGGCAGGGTTGTTAACGCCAAAGTCGCCCAGGCGCCGGATCCTCGCTGATGTCGTCCATGAGCTCCTGCAGCGAGCCGTACTCGTCGACGATCTTCTCGGCCACGCCGTCGCGCACGACGGACACGCGCGAAAGCGTGCGCAGGCCCAGCGGTGTCATGACGGAGTCCTCGTCCAGGTCGTCATAGCCCAGAACTGCCGCCACGTGCTGCGGGTCGGACAGGTCCTTAGGCGTCATGCGGCTCAGCTCGGCGCGGATCTTCTCGGCGTTTGCCTCGGAGGAATCGCTTGCGTAGTCGCGGATCATCAAGTCGTATTCGGTATCCATGCTGGAGCCCGCGAGCTGCTCGAGCTGCATCTGCACGAGCTTGCCCTGGTTACCCAGCTTGACGATGCAATCCTTAAGCTCGGTCTTTGCCTGTTGCATGATCTCGAAGCTCGAGAAAATACCGGTGATGTCGGCGAGCGTAACGTAGTCGTCGAGCTCAAGGGCCGTCAGGCGCAGCAAGGAGCGATCGAGCGACTGACGGGTGGTCTGAAGCGTGGCGACGAGCTGGTTGACCGAGCTCATGATGGTGGTGACGGGCTGGATCTCGTAGCTCTTGCCGTGAACGTACACGTTAACGACGGCGCGACGGGCCGAGACCGAGATCACGATGGCATCGGTGAGCACCGACATGCGAGCGGCAGTACGGTGACGCATGCCCGTCTCACTCGTGGCAAGCGAGGATCGGGATTGAGGTGGAAGTTGGCGCGCAGGATCTGGGTGAGGTCGCCATCGATAACGATGGCGCCGTCCATCTTGGAAAGCTCGAACAGACGGTTCGAAGTAAACGAAATGTTGAGCGGGAAGCCGTCGTTACCGGCAGCGAGCACGTTTTCGGTGTCGCCGACGCAGATAAGGGCGCCCAGGTGACCGGCGATGATCATGTCGAGGGCGGTGCGGATCGGCTGACCAGGTGCCGTCAGGCGGATGGCCTGTTCCATACGCTTTGCAGCTCGTTCTTATCCAGGCATCGCTCCCATCGTATACGCTCCATAAACGCTAAATAGTTTCTCACGGTTTGTCCCTGCGGCGCTTGCGAAATCCGATGCTTACAGAATGAGCGAACACAGCTGAGAGCCCAACCCAAATCAGCTGTTCATGTGGTAGCATCGGGATTCGCATAAATGAGGGAGTAGTCGCGTGACCGGATTCGCCTCCGGTGGCGCGGTAAGTCAACACACTGGCCGATGCGGCCTGGCTTGCCTTAATGAACGAGACTCGTGGCTGTGCGCACAACGCGTACGCCACGGGTCTTTTTTGTTACTCCCCCAAGAGGTACACGCGGGCCCGCCCGCAGAGAGGGAGCCAGACTATGGGACTCGCAGAGCTCGTATTGCTCGCTATCGGCCTTTCGATGGACGCCTTTGCCGTATCCATCTGCAAGGGCCTTGGCATGAAGAAGATCAACCTTAAGGTCGCCGTAGTGCTCGGCTTGTTCTTTGGCGGCTTTCAGGCCGGCATGCCCGTAATCGGATGGGCGCTCGGCAGTCAATTCATGGGCATCATCGGACCCATCGACCATTGGATCGCCTTTATCCTGCTCGCCTTCATCGGCGGCAAAATTCTGTGGAAGCCTTTACCGAGGACGAGGATGAAGGCGACGGCAAGGATACCGAAAAAGATTGACCTGGGCGAGTACCTGATCCTCGCCATCGCCACCTCGATTGACGCCCTGGCCGTGGGCATCTCGTTCGCCGCGCTTTCCGTCGACATCGTTCCCGCCGTGTCGCTCATAGGCATCACGACCTTCATCTTCTCCGTTGCCGGCGTGGCGATTGGCCGCATCTTTGGCGCGCGCTACGAAAAGCCCGCCACCATCGTGGGCGGCGTTGTGCTCATCCTCATCGGCCTCAAGATTTTGCTGGAGCACCTAGGGATTTTAGTGCTGTAAAACACCCTTCAAAACTAAACGTCCGTATAAGGCCTCATGCAGAGTTTTGCATGAGGCCTTTTCATGCAGACTTTTGCATGTCATACTAGGATGCAAAAGCTTGCACGTTAGGAGATAGCCGTGGATACCCTTCCCATCACCACACCACGCCAAGCTGGCATCTACGTGCGCCAGGCACGCGAGACTCAGGGTCTCACCCGTGCCACCCTCGCCAAAAGGCCGGTGTTTCGAGCGCCTGCTTGCATCGCTCGAGCTAGAGACGCCACCGGCATTCGACTCGACAAGTTGCTGGCGATTTTCGACGCTCTTGAACTGGCGCTCGCAGCACAAGGGGATATAAGCGAAACGAAAAATGAGCACCCAGTCGACGCCCGCATGCTGATCAACCTTGCAGCACCTCCAGACGCCATCACGCTCAACGTCTTCATCATCGCAACCGTCGCAGCACAACCATTCCGGCTCTTGCAGATACCCCCCTTACGTCCGAGCTCTACGACAGGGCCTTCGCCGATTTCGCCATGTCCAATCTCGGAGTCTCGATTGCCGCAAACGCATCTAGCCAAACCATGCCCGAAGGGAAATAGCCAATGGCCAGAACATCACTTCGGACCATTATTTGCGGCGTGCCTGCTGGAACGCTCGCGCAAGATGAGAACGGTCTTATCAGCTTTACCTACGATCATGACTATGACGGGCCAGCCCTATCGACCAACATACCCGTATCGAATCGCACATACGGACAACAGGTCATGAATCCGTACCTGTTTGGCCTTCTACCCGACAGCGAGGACCAACGAAAAGCGATTGCCGCCGAATTCGACGTTAGGCCCAACAATCCCGTTGCGTTGCTCAGCCATATCGGACTCGACTGTCCGGGCGGAGTGCAGTTTTGTGCCGAAGAGGATGCCGACGCCGTCCTGCATCGCGCTGGCGAATACCGCCCTATAGACGACCACGAAATTGCTCTTCGTCTCAAGTCGATCAGAGATGACCGCGATGCATCGTGGATGGGTCTAGATGAAAGTTGGTCACTTGGAGGCAACCAGGGCAAGTTCGCGCTCGCGTTCATAAACGACCGCTGGTGCGAATGCATGGGCTCCTCGCCCACGACGCATATTTTCAAAAATGGCGTTATCGGATTTAAACTCGAGGCTCTCAATGAGTTTGTCTGCATGAAAAGCGCCCAGCGCGCCGGCATCGCAACGGCAAACGTCGAATATCGTATGTTTGAGGACGAACCTGCCTCATTGTTGAGCGCTATGACCGCGTGAAAGTCAAAGACGGAACGATCAGGCGCCTACATCAAGAAGACCTCTGTCAGGGCACTTGGGGTGATGCCCGCCCAAAAGTACACGGCAGACGGCGGCCCGACCACACGCGACATTCAAGAGCTCCTCGTAAATACGAGCCACCATCAACTTAACCTGTATCTGTTTACGCAGATACTTTTCTTTAACGCCATCATCGGCGCACCGGATGCGCACGCGAAAAACTATTCCCTGCTCCTTGGAAACGACGGCGCAGCCATGATGGCTCGAATGTACGATGTCGCGTCGGGTTTGGCGTATGAGCGCATGCGCCGCCGGGCGCGCCTTGCCATGAGCGTTGGCGGCGAAAATCGTGTGGGGTGCATCGGTCCAGGCGCTATCCGCCGATACCACGGTATGGGCGACCCCACGCTGGAGGCGACGCTCACCGATGCCGGGCTATCCGAGAAGTTTTGCTTTGCAACCATGATGGACCTTGCCTACGAAGTGCCCATCTGCATGGAAGAGGTCATGGACGAATACGCCGATCTGCCCGGCATGGCGGACCTGCGCGAACATATGCTCGGGCCCGTCCGCGAAAACTGCCAGCG